>OINO01000088.1_pt1 | contig 32883 bp, 20 predicted proteins | sample 1585381 | NCBI WGS metagenome assembly OINO01 (sample SAMN02674697, study PRJEB24791) | human gut metagenome, SKBSTL033 | isolation source: stool | host: Homo sapiens | place: USA
GCTCTGTGCAGAAGAGAGGAAACCGTGAACATACATGATTTTCTTGCCCGCCATGAGGTCGGGGAATTGTTTGATATATGGATTCATATTCTTATAGTTTTATAGGGGGTATCATATCATGCTCCCTGAACATCTTATTCATTTCTGCTGCAAAATTACGCTAAATTGCAGACAAAACAAAATTATTGGGCGATAAACTTCCTTGTTTACGAAAAAAGTAGTAATTTTGCACCCAATAATCATATTAAAGTTCAAGTCATAATGGATTTACTGAAAGAAAGAATTATGCAGGAGGGCAGATGCTTTCCTGGTGGAATCTTAAAAGTAGACAGCTTTGTAAACCATCAGATGGACCCTATTCTGATGATGGACTTAGCTAAGGAATTCGTGCGCCTTTTCAAGGATATCAAGTACAACAAGATTGTTACTATTGAGGCTTCGGGCATCGCGCCTGCCATCATGGTAGGTTATCTGACCAATCTTCCTGTTGTATTTGTGAAGAAAAAGCAGCCTAAGACTATGGAGGGTATGATTACCTCTGTGGTTCACTCTTTTACAAAGGACCGCGATTATACGGTTTGTGTGAGCAACAGTTATCTTACTCCTGAGGACCATGTTATCTTTATCGATGACTTCCTTGCCAATGGTAATGCGTCTAAGGGCGTGATGGACCTTTGCGAGAAGGCTGGTGCCAAGATTGAGGCGATGGGTTTCATCATCGAGAAGGCTTTCCAGCATGGTGGTGACTTCCTGCGCAAGGAGGGAATCCGTTATGAGGCGCTCGCTACCGTAGAGAGCCTGGACGATTGCAAGATTGTCTTGAAGTAAAACATCTTATTATATATATTAAAAGCCGCCTGTAATAGGGCGGCTTTTTTATTTGATAATGTCGGCAGCATAGATTCCCATCGCCTTGTAGCCTGCAGGATTCGGGTGGAGCCAGTCGTTGCTGGCATATTCCCGCTTCATCCTTCTGTCATCATTCGGGTCTTGAAGCAGCTTGGCGAAGTCTAGAATGCCATCTGCTTTCTTTGCCTGACTTCGAATCCAGTCGTTTACATAGAGTCGGGCTGCTTCGTGGAAATGGCTGTAGTAGCCGGCACCCTTGAAAGGCGTGATGGTGCCCAGATAAACTTTCATCTTCCGGGCCTTCGCCTTCCTCATCATTCCCTGTATGCTCTCTATAATCTGGCGGGCTACCGTCTCGCTGTTGCCGCTCTTGGCAGCACCTATGTCGTTGATGCCTTCAAAGATAATTACCTTCTTTACGCCGCTCTGCATCAGAATGTCTCGGTCGAAGCGTTCCTTGGCGAGTGCCCCGAAACCGCCCGGCACGGTTACGCGGTTGTTGCCGATGCCCAGGTTCAGTACACCCTGGTTGGTTATCTTATGTTTCAGCTGCAGCATCTCCGACATAACATCCGGCCACCGGTTCTGGGCATTATCCGTAGAACATTTGCCGTCGGTGATGGAGTTGCCCATGATGGCGATGGCGCTCATGTTGGTGCTCATCGTATACACATCGATACCGCTGATGTTGTACCAGTGGTTCTCGCGGAAAGCCTTTTCGAAGTTGGAGTGGGCATTGGTTACTCCCTTCATGATATAAGAGGTGGTACGTGAGCCCATGTGAACGGTAGGCACATCGGGAGCCGAGGTGTAGTTGATGGTGATGGCTACGCGCTCCAGATTCTTGAGATTGAACTTCAGGGCATCGCTCACTATCTGTCTGCCGGCAGGGATAGTAGCCTTGTAGCTGTTGCCGAACTTGAAGTATTGAGCCGATTTGGCATCAATCTTGAAGGAGTCTTTGGCGTGGGCGATATAGATGGAGCGTATCACTACGGGTTGCATCGAGTAGATATTGCTCAGTTTCAGTCTTATCACGTCGCCTCCTACGCTTACCTTTACTATCTGGCGAACCGAACGGTTTGTCATGTTGTTATTATAGGGCATAAACGCTTTCACCACAGTCTGCGGTGCCGTAGCCCAAGTTCCAATCCATGTTTGTGCCGCCATCTGTAGTGTGTATGTGCAGATGAAGCATAGTATCATTATAAATCTTTTCACCTTGTTGTATTTTTTAATTATAATCCTTGCGCCCGATGAGCCGTCTCGTTATGCATTATCTCATAAAAAGGGTCGATGCCATTAGAGGCACCGACCAATTCTGTTTATAATGATTTGATATTTTCTTCCGATAGCCCTGTGAATTGCATGATTTGCTCTATAGGCAGACCAGCTTGACGCATTTTTAGGGCGATGGCATTTTTTTCTTCAGTTTTACCTTCTGCTCTACCTTCTGCTCTACCTTCCGCTCTGCCTTCTGCTCTGCCTTCTGCATGCCCTTCTAATCTAGCGTTTCCAAGAACGTCATTTTGAATCATGATGGCATTGACATGTTCATCGTAGGCGTGCCGTTCGGCATTCGACATAGAGTAGTATTTCAGCTTCTCGCGAGCTTCTTGCAATCCTGGTGCTTTCGTGTCAGGATTGATGACTCCGTTTTTGAGGTAATCAACCCATTCCTCCAATGGAGACTTGGCAACCTTGTTGAACTCATTTACGCGCACTAGCATATAGGTTGGGAATATTTCGGCAGGCGACTTTCTCACGATTGTATCTTTCTCCTTGGTACTGATGATGAGTTGGTCTTGCGTATGCAGGCCGATAAAATTGTTTTGTCCTACATAGATATAGTCCGACCCTTTGCCAAGGTCAAAATAAAGTATACTAATGGAATATACCTTTTTTACTTCTTTGTAGGTGTTGCCGAGGTTGATATGCTCGGTAATAGCCTTTGCCACCCCATAGAGTACGCGCTCCAGATAATACAGCTCACTTGTGTTCTGTATCTCCACGATGATGATGTCCCCTTTGCTATTTTTCGCCTTGATGTCAACTCTGTTAAACTTGTCGTCGGCTTCCTGTTGATTACCCTCGCTTTCCAATATGTCGATAATCTTGATAGGCTCACCGATAAACACTGTAAGGAATCCTTCAAGTACTCCAAAGTTAGCCTTCTGACGAAGCAATCGTTTGATTGCCCAATCGAATCGAATGTATTTATCTTTTAGCTCTTCCATATAGATTTCCTCCTAAAATTAATATTCGGTTGCAAAGTTACGCTTTTCTTTTGAAAGAAACAAGAATTTTTGGGAAAATGTTTGAGTTGTAAAACTACTATTGTACTGTCAATGAGTTTATACTTGTACAACAGTAGGCTTATGGTTGTACAACTAAAGGGTATACAGTCGTACGACTAAAGAGTGTGTAGTTGTATGATAAAGAGGTGTTGTCACTAGGCTCGGCAGACCTGCTGACTGCAGTCGGCAGAGCTGCTGACTAGGCTCAGCAGAGCTGCCGAGCCTAGTGGGAATCTTCAAGAAGCAGTCTGCTTGAACCTCAGATACAGTCTCTCTGAACCTCAGATACCGACTGCTTGAACCTCCTAATCTATATCTTTGTCCCAGCGCAGTCGTATCCTTGCGCCCGATGAGCCGTCTCGTTACGCTTATTCAGCCGCATTGTTATACTTGCTCAGCCGCCTTGTTGACCATGTTTTTCGTTTAAGGTCTCAATTTGCGACCTTAAACGTTTTGCTTTTGCATACCTTTATCTCAAATGTGGTGCAACTTCTCCGTTCGGCAATAATATTCCAGCCTCAATGAGGAATTTTCTTGCAGCTTCTTTGCTTGCAACCGAAGCCTTTCTTGCAGCCTCTAATCTTTCTTGTCTTTTGCTATCAAATAAATCCATATTCTACCTCCTTGTTTTAAAAGTGAACATTTCTTCTGCAAAGATTATGCAAACGAGCGCAATGTAAGCTTGCTTACAAATTGCCGAGCGCCGCTAATCTTCTGCAAAGATACGCTTTTCTTCTGAAAGATGCAAGGAATTTCGGGAAAAGTTTTGGAGATTAGGAGATAAAGTATTATCTTTGCCATCAGATTCAAAAACGAATAATCAAACTGAGTTATGATAGTAAGACCAAAGCGCATTTATCGCAAGCGCATACCATACGGCATGCAGAATTTTGAGGATGTCATAAAAGAGGATTGTTACTATGTGGACAAGACTCCTTTCATAGAGCAAATAGAAGAATCCAACAAGTATTTCTTCTATATTCGCCCTCGCCGTTTCGGCAAGACACTTACCCTCTCCATGCTTGAGAATTACTATGACATCAACAAGAAAGACAAGTTTGATGAAATCTTTGGCAAGCTATACATCGGGCAGAATCCTACACCAGAGCATAATACATATCTCATCATCCACCTCAATTTTGCCGAGGTGGCAGCAGGATTGGATGATTATAAGGATGGATTGGACAACCATTGTCGCCTTGTATTCAATTTCTTCTGCGACATCTATGCACATATTCTTCCTGCTGGTACCAAGGAAGGATTGCAACAGGAGCCTGATGCGGTATCCAAGTTGAGGTTTCTTTGCCAGAAATGCCAGGAGGTGGGAAAGAAGATTTATCTCTTCATCGATGAGTACGACAACTTCACCAACATGATTCTCGCCCATGAGGAGCATCTTATGAGGTATCGCAACCAGACCCACGGAGAGGGATACTTGCGCCAGTTCTTCAACACCATCAAGGGTGCGGCTGGCAATACTCTGGGCAGAGTGTTTGTCACGGGAGTAAGCCCTGTGACCATGGATGACCTGACCAGCGGATTCAACATCGGAACCAACTACTCGCTCTCACCCGACTTCAATGAGATGACGGGATTTACCGAGGAAGAAGTGAGAAAGATGCTGGATTATTACGGCAGCGTTCTGCCATTCAATCACACTACCGATGAGCTGATCAAGGTGATGAAGCCTTGGTACGACAACTATTGCTTCGCCGAGGAGAGATATGGTGAGACCACCATGTACAACTCGGTAATGGTGCTCAACTTCGTAGATAATTACATCCGAAGCGAATACCAAATCCCTAAGAAGATGGTAGAGACCAACATCCGCATCGACTATGACAAGATGCGAATGCTCATCCGCCACGACAAGGAGTTCGCCCACGATGCCAGCATCATCCAGCAGTTGGTAACCCAGGGATTCGTGATAGGCACGCTCAACGAGAACTTCCCTGCCGAGCGAATCAACGACCCAGACAACTTCCTCAGCCTGCTGTTCTATTTCGGCATGGTGACGATAGACGGAACATACAAGGGTGAGACCAAGTTCATCGTCCCGAATGAGGTGGTGCGAGACCAGATGTACACCTACCTGCTCGACACCTACAAGGAGAACGACTTGGTATATGATAGATATAGCAAGGGTAAACTGGAGAGCAAACTGGCATACGATGGACAATTCAAGCCATACTTTGAGTATATCGCCGACTGCCTGAAGAAGTACTCCTCCCAGCGAGACAAGCAGAAGGGAGAGGCTTTCGTTCATGGCTTCACCTTGGCGATGACAAGCCAGAACAAGTTCTATCGCCCTATCTCTGAGATGGACAATGACGGCGGCTATGCCGACATTTTCCTCTCTCCGCTCTGTGACATCTACAAGGACATGGTAGATTCATATATCATCGAGTTGAAATATTGCAAGAGCCAAACCACAGATGAGCAAGTAAAAAAGCTCTTCGAGGAGGCTTCAGCTCAAATCTCTCGCTATGCGGACAGTGATATGGTCAGAGAGGCAGTAAAGACTACAAAGCTCCACAAGCTGGTGGTTATCTACCGCGGAGCGGAAATGGTGGCTTGCGAGGAAATATAAAACTATTTCACAGGTCGAAAATGTTTGAGAGAGATAAAAAGAAAAAGGTGTACCCCTTTGCCCATTGTGTTGAGCAATAAGGATACACCTTAATTATATATTCTTATGAGAGTAAGAGATTACTCACCATATTTGTCATTCTGCTTGATATTAGGGTTTGCATTGATTTCGCTCTGAGGAATAGCAGAAATTGCTTTGTAATAGTCACGATCAAAAGACATTTCCTCAGGGTTCAAAATCTGGTGCCAACCTTGATCAGCTTCGCTAGTATAACGAACAATCTTCTCATTGCGACGGAGGCAATCGAAGTAACGATGGCCTTCACCAACTAATTCCTTACGACGCTCGATAGAGATTCGTTCTGCAGTGATGTTTTCTGCTGTTACAAGCTTAGATTCATCAGAGGTACGATTCTCAATAATTGCATTGAGATACTCAGCTGCCTTTGTCTTGTTACCAAGATTAAAAGCACACTCAGCAGCTGTTAAATATACCTCAGAAAGACGCATCATAGGTACATTAGAATAACGTGGATCACCATTTACTGCAGGAATTTTGTTCAACCAAACTTTGTTGTCGCCATAAACTTTCTTGTTATCTGAATTCAGAGATGTCAAGAATACGTTATTGCGAACATCCTTTGGATCTGAAGATAACATATCTACAAAACTCTTAGTAGCAACAACATCACTATATCCTACATGGTCATCACTATTCTCGTTGTACAGATAGCCTATACCATTACGGTCTGTCCAGTCATTATTGTCATTAATCAGAATTTCAAAGATCATTTCATTTTCATGAGCTGCACTTGTTTCATACCAAGCTCCAGCATACTGGTCCTTTGTCCACAACTGATATGGAGAGTTGTTGATGATATTCTCAGAAACATTCAGAGCCTTTTCCCATTCACCCATTGTCAGATAAACACGAGCAAGGAGCGTCTTAGCTGCCCAAACATTGATATAGCCCTGGTCTTTATCCTCTGTTAATGCATTAGAGTTGATGGCCGCAGTTAAATCTTTGAGAACTTGTTCATAGTTCTCTTTGACCGTCAAACGTGGCAACTGGCAAGTTGCAATGTCTGCTGCTGAAACAACATTCTCTGTAAATGGAACACCCAATGACGCACCATTGTCCTCAGTATATGTCTTACCATAAATGCGTGCCATGTCAAAGAGGGCCATTGCACGAAGAACCAAAGCTTGGCTCTTGTAATTTGCTATAGTTGCTGCTGCTTTGTCCTTATCTTCTAGTTGACCATCTGCTGCAGCGATGATGCGATTAGCACGTCCCATAACAATATAAGGTGACTGCCAAATTGCATTGGCAGAGAATGCTGTACCTGTAGTGTATTGCATGAGATAGTAGAATGAAGCACGGTTACTGTTAGTACCTGCCAATTCGTTACTTTGCATATCATCTGCATGAACATCACCATACAGGAACATATTGGCTCCATAATAATCAATCAAAGTGCTATTGCCCTTTAAACCAGCATACAAACCCGCAACAGCAGTTCCCATGTTGTCGCTATTTGTGATACCTTCCTTTTCCTCTACACCATCTACTGGTTCAAGGTCAAGCCAGTTGTTTACGCAGGAAGTCAGAACTGTTGCTGACAAAGTTGCGCAAAGTGTTGCTTTATATATAAATTTAAATACTTTCATTTGTCTAATCATTTTTGTTTAGAAACCGAGTTCGATACCGAATGTGAATGTTCTCAATGCAGGAGTCTCAAAAGTGCAAAGACCATCTACTGGAACCTCTGGGTCTACTGTGAGATCCTTTGATTTCCAGGTCAGCAAGTTAGATGCTGCAAAGTATGCACGTGCCTTGCTAAGACCCAATTGTGAGATGAAACTCTTAGGAACATTGAAACCAATAGACAAACTCTTGATACGCAAGTAGTCTGTAGACATCATCCAACGTGAAGACATTGGTGTGGTAGAACCATACTGGAACTTAGGCAATTTTGCATTGTCGCCTGGCTTCTGCCACATATCCTCGATCTTATAGTAAGCAGGTACTGCACCAGAATAGAGGAATGAACCACCATTGGAATGCTGCCATGTTGCATAATCCATAGCGTCACCGCCTAAAGAGAATGTCAAGGTCATACCAAAGTCAATAAACTTATAGCGCAAAGTATTTGTCAAACCACCTTCAATAGCTGGATCATGATTGCCAACGATAGTTTTGTTAGCCTCAGCATACTTTGTTGTTGTCTCACCAGTACCATCATTCTTGTAGTACAATTCCTGACCGGTTTCAGGATCAACACCAGCGTATTCGTATGTATAGTAAGAATAGTATGGCTCACCTTCCTTATGGATTAATATTCCATTGATGATTTGATTCTGACCACCATAAAGCTTAGATACCTTGTTGCTGTTATGAGCAAGGTTCAGAGTTGTAGTCCAAGTGAAATCCTTTGTGTTGAAGTTGTTTGATGTGATAGTAACTTCATAACCGGTATTCTTCAACTCACCAACATTCTGAGGAGAAGTGAGTGCATAATCAGGAGAAGAGAAATAGCCAGGTACAGCAGATACTGGCAAATCGAAAATCAAATCACTTGTTGTACGAGTATAGTAATCAAATGTCAAAGACAGACGATTCCAGAAATTCAAGTCGATACCGATATTCAGAGCCTTGTTCTTTTCCCACTTCAGGTTCTCGTTTGCGATACCTGAGATGGCAGAACCATTGGTACCATTATAGAAGAACCCCCACTTATACCATGATTTGTAACCATAGTAAACAGATGGCTGAGTACCATTTACACCATAGGATACACGAATCTTACCATCAGTTAATACATCTTTGATAGGATCCATGAATTTCTCACTTGTGAATCTCCAAGAACCAGACAAAGACCAGAAGTCGCCCCATCTGTTTTCGCGAGCCAAGCGAGAACTACCATCACGACGATAGCTAACGCCAAAGTAATACTTGTCAGCATAATTATAATTAACACGACCTAAGAAGGATGTTAAACGATAACCCTGCTTGTCAGTTTGCGTGCTGGTGCTATTTGCATTTTCAAACTCATACTTGTCGCCTGGATAAGATTCACCACTGAGATATGTCTGAGTGTAGTGATAATCCTCTGTCTCAAAACCAAGTAAAGCATCTACGTTATGCTCGCCAAATGACTTGTTGTAAGAAGCCTGTGTCTGAGTATTCAATGTGTTGAATTCATTGATCATACGCTGAGCAACACCACCTGGTGCACCATCATTAGAGAAACGATCCCAAAGAACAGTCTCTGTTGAGTTGATGTAATCGTATGAAACCTTCTCGCTTATCTTCAAATTGTCCCAAACGTTATATGTCAACTGCATACTGTTCAATGCACGATTGATGACGTTCTTGTCAGAACTATGCTCCTGCTCGTAAAGTGGGTTTACACCATTCATACCGCACTGTGTCAAGTTTCCTTCAGAATCGTAAGGAACTGAAGATGGACTCTGGAAGAAAGCATAGTTTGCAATGGCACCAGCATATGAAGTACCTTCATTTACTAAACTCTGGTTCATCTTAGAGAATTGAGAGTTTACTCGTAAATTGAATTTTCCAAAATCGTGACTTACACTAGCATTACCTGTGAAACGCTCTAACCCTTGTTTGTGCAAGATACCTTCCTGTTTCATGTATGAAACCGAAGAATAGAACTTGGTCTTTTCGCTACCACCCGATACACTTACCTGATAATTCGCATGATTACCTGTGCGGAACAACAAGTCTTTCCAGTCTGTATAGCCATTTTCTGGTTCTGCTGCAAAGCGGTCAATTTGACCATCTGCAAAAGTTGTTGCTGCAGCCTCATCTTTGCCAGACTTGTATATTGCGTAATTTTTCAAACCTGTATAAAGCAATTCACGACGATCAGCACCGCTCAACTGAGGGCGGTAATCAACAGCCATGTTTGAGAAACCCCAATCGCTACGGAATTCTACGTTTGTTTTACCTGCCTTACCACTCTTTGTTGTAATGACAACCACACCATTGGCAGCACGAGAACCATAAAGTGAAGCAGCTGCGGCATCCTTAATGACAGTAATAGACTCGATATCATTACTGTTCAGAGTTGCCAAGAGACTTGTACCTGCATCGTTATAACCACTGCCTGGTTCTGAATTGAAAGCACTTGCATTACCTGCGTTCATTGGAGTACCATCAATTACATACAATGGCTCATTTCCTGCGTTGATTGAACCCATACCACGTACACGGATACTGCTAACAGCACCAGGCGCACTAGATGAGCCTGATACAGAAACACCAGGAACACCACCAGAAAGTTTATCGGTAAGAGATACAACAGGGATATCTTCCAAGCCCTGAGTATTCAATGTTGAAGCAGAACCTGTGAATGAAGATTTCTTAAAGTTACCATAACCTGTAACAACGACTTCGTCCAAAGTCTTATTGTCAGGATTCAAAACAATCTTCATGTTAGAACCTGCCTTAACAGTTTGGGAATTCATACCAATATATGAAATCTCCAGTTTTGCTCCTTCTGGAGCGGTCAATGAGAAGTTACCTTCAATGTCGGTAACCGCACCGGTCTTTGTGCCTACCACTTTGATAGATGCACCAATGACTGGTTCACCATCCTCTGCAGAGGTTACTTTACCGGAAACTTGAGTTTGCGCCAACGCCATTCCTAAACTAAGGAAGAGGCAGGCAATAAACGTCATGAGTCTTTTTTCCATAAATCTCTCTCGTTTAATTAATTAATAAATATATAATGTTTTATATTTCTTTCTCACTACATATCCTCCCAACTTTTATTGAGCGTGGGGGCTCATTTCTTGTCTCCAACTCTTATCCCGAACTGGTAGGGGGTATGTTGCCATACCTTATTATATATAGGGAAGTATCTCAAACTTCACTAAATTTTAATAATATTTTTAATCGGCTGCAAAATTAAGCATTTTTTAGGAAATAACCAAACTTTTTTCTAGAAAAGTTGCACTTTGCTCGATATTTTGTTATAAATATGCGGTTTTTATACACTTTTGCTTATGAAAAACAAGCGAAAGCGGCAGTTTTGTCAAAAACTGCCGCTTTCGCTGAAATACTAACTTTCTGCCTTTAATTCTTTGTCTAGAACAAAGAGCATATAGAGGGGGGATGTTGGTGGTTTTTGAACTGTTGTTTCTCTCGTATGGCAAGAGACTGGTGCGAACCAACTTGTCTTGCACCTTCCAGTAAGAGTGGCTTCCTTCCGTGACTGTCTTTCCATTTTAACAATTGGGATATAAGTAGTCTTTCCATACGCTAAAAATTATGTTTTGGCAAAGGTGCTAATAAACAGTGAATTACGCAAGGAAAATCACATTTTCATAAGGACTTTTAAGTATATTCATCACATTTTCCTAAGGACTTTTAAGTATATTCATCACATTTTCCTAAGGACTTTTAGGGGCTTAAATCGAGAAATCTGTCGTAATCTCGATAAAAAAGTGAGATTACGACAGATTTTCATGAATTTTCCTCTTTAATTACTTGTCTACGGTAGAAGAAACATTGTTCTTATTCATAGATCTTCATTTTAGAAAAGGTTTGGAAATACTTGAGACAGGTATTGCGCCATTCCTTTGCATTCTCCAACTGTACATTGAGCAGAGAGTCTGTATGTTGCCATTCCTGCTCATGTCCCTTCATATACTGCTTGGCTGAGGTATGCCAGAAGTCGCGGTAAACTTCTACCATCGCCACACCCATGTTGTACTTCATGCAGAGTTCCTGCCAGAGGGTGCTGCCTGATTTCATCTTGTAAGTCCAAGGCACATGATGGAACCAGAGAAGGTATTCCTCAGGACAGGTCTCGATGTTATCATACAGACTGCGATATGGTTCTGGATACTGACCGACAGCATCTGTGCCCTTGGATGAACGGTCGAAACCTATACCCTGAGCATCAGCCTTGTGATAGTAGACCGGACACCATTCCAAAGGATAACTTGCGATGAAACCATCTGGCTCCGGACCGTAGTGGTGGTCGAACTTGAAGATGTGGTGCAAACCCAAAGGCATCATATAGTTGACGCAAGCTTCGCGCGAAGTCATCATCATCATCTCTACCGGCTTGGTAAATTTCTCGTCCTGGTTTTCGTAGGTCTGTACGAGCCATTCGTGAGCAATCTCTTCAGCTGTAAGCGAAGGATTCCATGCCAATCTGCCGAAAGCATACCAGTTAGCCTGTGAGAACGGATGACCGCACCAGTTGGCATCATCACCGATATTGGCTACACCTGAGATTCCAACCAGTCTGTCTGGATTAACAAAGCCAAAGAATTCCTTCCACATAGGAGCGAGATAGGTGAGGTGCTTCGACTGACCAAGATATTCCTGGGTAATCTGAAGTTCTGCTATCTGTGGAGTCTGTTTGATGTTGTCGAAGATAGGAGCGTATGGCTCACGTGGCTGGAAGTCGAGCGGACCATTCTTAGACTGCAAGATGACGTTGTCGCGGAACTTTCCGTCCATTCCCTTAAATTCGCTCACAGCCTGTTTCACACGGTCTTCACCTTTATGGTTGGCACCATATACAAAGCTTCGCCACATGATGATGCCTCCGTATGGTTTGACGGCATCGGCAAGCATGTTGGCTCCATCGGCATGTGTGCGGTGGTAGTCGCCAGGACCAGGCTGTCCTTCAGAATTGGCTTTTACGAGGAAACCGCCAAAGTCTGGGATGGTAGCATATATCTCCTTTGCCTTCTTCTGCCACCACTGCTGAACCTTCTTATCCAGTGGGTCGGCAGTCTTGGTGTAGCCTAAAGCCATAGGCGAAGCGAAGTTGATGCTGAGGTATACCCGGATGCCATAAGGACGCAGGATGTTGGCGATGACCTTCACCTTATTAATATATTCTGCAGTCATCATCTTTGGCGATGCGTTTACATTGTTCAGTACGCTGCCGTTGATGCCCAAAGAGGCGTTGGCACGGGCATAGGTGATGAGACGGTCGTGCAGACTCTTGCTGATGCTGCCGCCCTTACCGTTTTTGCCGAGTTTGATTTCTTCCCATTTGAAGATGCTCTTTCCGGCGTAGCCACGTTCGATGCTGCCATCGAGATTATCCCAATGGTTAAGAATGCGGAGACCCACTTGTGGCTTCTCGGTCTCATCAATAGCTTTGCTGAAGTTCTGCTGATTACCGCTACCTGTGTTGTAGGCATCGGTGTTCTGAAGTCGAATTAACTCGTAGGCACCATAGAGCAAACCGATAGGATTGCTGGCGGTGATAGTTGCTTCGTACTGAATGTTGTCGCCTTGCTGGGCAGGACGGGCGTAGATGTTATAGCCCTCGCCCAGGTTGAGACTCTTGTCTATCTTGAGCTCAACATTCTTGCCACGCCAGTTGTTTTCTAACTCCTGCTTGGCAATCTTGGCTGTTGCATCATCAGGCAACTGTGAGATAACTTGGCATGAGTTAGCATACTGCTTTCCGAGCCATAACTGTGAACCATCACTCTGTGCAGAAACATGGAGTGATGTAAGTACCGTAAATAATAAAATGAGGTATTTCTTCATATCTTTCCAGATCGTTAGTTTGTATTATTATTGTTTCTGCTGCAAAGATACGAAAAAATACCTTATTCTCTTCTATTTGTTGTTTATTTCTCATTTCTCTTTGTTTCAGCATACTCGCTAGGCGACATGCCATAGTGTTTTTTGAACACGGTAGAGAAATGGGTCTGGTTGTTGAAACCTACAGAGTAGGCTACCTGCGTGATATTGATCTGTCCCTCTTCGATGAGTCGTGCCGCCTGTTCCAGACGGAGGTTACGGATAAATTCTCCGGCAGAAACACCAGCAATTTCCTTCAGCTTACGGTGGAGCTGTGCACGGCTGATACCTACCTCCTCGGTAAGTTTCTCTACATTGAGGTCGGGATCGGCAAGGTGGCCGTTGATATATTTCATCACGCGTTCCATCAGGGCATCGTTATTGCCCTTTACCTGAATCTGCTCAATCTTCGCCTTCTGGCCCTGTGCTCCGCTGTATTTGCCGCGGATGCGTCGCACATTATCCACCAGGTTGTCGATAAGGATATGCAACTCTTCCATGTTGAAAGGCTTTGCCAGGAAAGCATCGGCTCCTCTGCGAAGTCCCTCCAACCGGTGTTCCACCTCGCTCTTCGAGGTGAGCAGGATGACAGGGATATCGCTGATGTTGCTGTTGCTCTTGATGTTCTTGAGCATGGTGATTCCATCCATCTCCGGCATCATCACATCGCTTATCACGAGATCGTACTTGCCGGTGAGCAGCATCTTCAAACCCTCCTTGCCGTTGCAGGCACGCTCAAAGCGGTACCAGTCGCTCAGTTCGGTCTTGATGTATTGGGCAATCTCGCTGTCATCGTCAACTATCAGGATATTGAAGTTGCGGTTGGCCTGTACTTTCTTTTTGGTAATCTCCTGCTCCTTCTTGTCTTCTTCTTCCAGTATCTCGCCTGGCTGCAGATGGCTGTTGCCCAGCGGAATGCTTACTTCGAAGCAGGAACCCTTGATGCCGTCGGTACGGTTGTAGGCCTTGATCTTGCCTCCGTGCATTTCTACAAATGCCTTACAGAGGTTGAGTCCGATACCGGTTCCTTCGATATGGAGACCGCTGCTGTTGTTTCCCTGATAGAAACGTTCGAAGAGGCGGTCGGTCTTCTCTTCCTTCAGTCCGATGCCTGTATCTTCTACCCTGATGGTGGCATTCTTTTCGTCTTTACCTATGATAACAGTAATCTCGCCGCCATCAAAGGTATACTTCATGGCATTGGAGAGCAGGTTGGAGATAACCTTGTCAAAGTTGATGCGGTCTATCCAAACCTTCAGCTTGCCTTTATCGCTGCTGAGGCTTTCGTCTTCTTTGAGCTCAAGGGTGATGTTGCGCTCCTGTGCATTGAAGCGGTAGAGCGATACGATGCCATGCAGGAAATCCTTGAGCGGAGTCTCCTGGCAATGGAGATGCATCTGGTTCTTGTCTATCTTTCGCTCATCAAGTATCTGGTTTACCAGAAGCAGGAGGCGCTGGGCATTGCGGTCGATGGTATCGATATCCTGTTTGCTTTCGGCATCTGTTAATCTTGTTTTCAGCTTGTTGAGCGGCCCCATGATCAATGTCAGCGGCGAGCGGATATCGTGGGTGGCATTGATGAGAAACTGCATCTTGGTCTCTTCCAGGTCTGCCTTGCGGCGGCGCTCGTATGTATAGATAACATACAGGATGACGCTTGCTATGATCAGGATATAGAGGAGATATGCCTCGGGTGATGCATACCAAGGGTCGCATACCTTGATGTTGATGATGGTAGGATTCTTGGAATATCTGCCATTGCTGGTAGCTCTCACCTCCAGCGTATAGTCGCCCGGTTTCAACTTGTTGAATGCTACGGCATTGGCTCCCTCGTTGGTGCTGTTCCATTTGCCGTCGTTGATGCGGTATTGGAAACTGATATTATCGGTGTTCCTGTAGTTGAGCAGCGAGAACTCCAGAGTGAATGAATTCTGGGAGTAAGGAATGCTGAAGTCTTTGACCATACAGTTGATTGGCTTTCCGTCGATGATGAAGTTGGTGAGATGTACATCTCCCAATTCCATCTTCTTGGCTCTGACAACGTTAGGATAGAAGGTTGTGATACCATCACTGGTTCCGAAGGCGATAAGATCGCTGGCGGTATGCATGGAAGAGCCCAGCACGTACTCACGGGTAGTAAGTCCGTTGCCGTTGATGTGCCCGATAAACTGTCTGTTCTTCTGTTCGTACTGCCAGATGCCCATGGTTGTACTTACCCACAAGTCACCCTTCTGGTCTTTGATGATGCTGCAGACCTGCTTGCCTTTCAACGCTTCGGCATGAGGGAAGTCTGAAATCTTATTGCTCTTTCTGTCAAACAGATAGAGTCCTTCTTCGGTACCGATGATAATATCGCCGTTCTTTCCTTCGCAGATACCATTCGCCTGTCTGTCTTTCAGAATGTTGAGCCATCCGAAATCCTTGAAACTGAGCGTTTTGGTATTGAGACAGGAAACTCCATTAGAGGTTCCTATCCATAAATGGCCTGTATGATCGAGCGCCATGCTTCGCACCCAGTCGTTGCAGAGAAATCCTTTATCGCCTCTTTGCTGCATATTCAGAACAGTAACCTTGCCGCTTTCCACATTATATATATATAGGCCTTTGCTGTATACAGAAATGTAAAGGTTGCCCTGTGCATCGTCAGTCATACAGTAGATGCCGGCGCTGGTAAAGGTGAGTTTCTGCTGGTATGTACCTGTATGAGGGTTGTAGCTGTAGAGTGCGCTGCCATTGCTGATCCAGTAATCGCCACGTCGGTCTTTATAGATAATACCAGTGCCGGCAGGTGACTGAGGATGGGCGATAATCTTGCCTGAAGCATCAAAACAGAACACACCACAGTTCTGTACCGTACACCATGTTTCACCATTTTCGCCTTGTGCTATAGATGAAACGCTGCCGCCGATGATGTAGTTCTGTGCAGAGAAACTCCAGCTGTTGAAAGCCTGATGGCGCTGGTTGATCAGGTACAGACCTTTCTTGTAACAGCCTATCCAGAGATTGTTGTCCTTATCTTCGATGATATCGTTGACGAAGGCGGTAGCCAGATTGAAACTGCTGTTGCTGTTCTCCAACTGTTCTACCCTGTTGCTTCCCTTTCTGATCATGAGAACACCATGTTCAGAGGTGCTGATATAGAGGTTGCCTTCGTGGTCGAAGGTAGCATTGTTGATGGTTACATTATTCTGATAACCGCCAAAGTCGTAGCCGGCATCAGCGATGCGGCCTGTCCGGTAATCATAATAGACGATGCCATACATGCAGACGATGAGCATGGCCTGTGGACGATGTTGGATGAAAGCCACAGGTGCTCCGCATGGCGATTTGAAGTCTTTGCGCTGCACCTTGCCTTGTTTCTTGATGAAACGGGTGAAGATAGAAAGGTGGCTACTCTGCCAGAGATAATGATGCTTATCTTCGTAGATATGGGTAAAGAATACATCAGAATTGCGCTCAGCGTATTGCCTTTCCTGTCTGATAGTGAAAAGGTTGTCTGTTCCTTTCTGGGTATTTCTGTCTTTTACAGAATAGAGACCATATCCTGCTGTACCCAGCAGGATATCGCCATTGTGACTTTCTACCATTGAATAGATACGTGGCTTCCTGCCATCAGGAAACTGGAGACGGGCGAAATCGTTCGTCTCATAATTATAGCGCATCAGTCCCTTGGCACAACCTATCCATAGATTACCTTTCTTATCTACCAGCAGATCGGAGATAATATTGTCGGTGATGGAAGTTGTGTCTTCTTCGTTGTGCAGATAGTTGGTAAAGCGGTAGCCGTCAAACTTGCTGAGTCCGTATTCGGTTCCCACCCAGATATATCCGTATTTATCCTGCACCATGCAGTTGATGAGCGAACTTGACAGTTTGCCCGATGTGAAAAGTTCACCACTGTCTGCCCATACCATGAGCGAGATGGTGATAGCGAAGAGTGCCGTGAGGCAATGTCTGATATGCTTCATATTTTCTGTCCGTTTTCTTGTTTAAATTAGGTTGTTACGGCTGCAAAAGTAACAAAAAACAATGAAAGAAACAAATTCTAATGCAATAAAATGTTTCGTTTCTTTTTGTTTCTTTATCTTTTTGTGCCCTTTTTGTAAGTATGAAACAAATAGAAAAGTAATGGTAACTATTAAATACCTGTTATTTCATTACTTATTAGTAAATTTGCATCGTCAACAACAATAGAAACATTAAAAGCATCATAATAACAATGAATAAACAAGCAATAAGAATCTTATCTTTGGCGCTCGTATTGGCTGCGTCAAGTCCTGTAGTTTTTGCCCAGAAGGTATGGAAAGGATCTTGGGCTACAGCAGTGGAATGGACTGGTAAAGGAGATATGCCTAAGGAAAGCTTAAGCAATCGCTCTTGCCGACAGGTGGTTCATGTATCTTTTGGCGGAGAGGAACTCAGAGTGAAGCTCAGCAACGAGCAGAGTAAGGAGCCGGTGGAAATCAAATCGGTGTATATTGCAGATACAGATAAGAACAGCAACTGGTTTGTGAATGGTAAGACCGTGAAGTATCTTAAATTCAATGGCAAGAAGAATGTAACCATCGCTCCTGGCAAGGCTATCTTCTCAGATGATTTGAAATATGCCTTGAAGAGTGGACAGCGCCTCACGATTACCATCGACTATGGTAAACAGACTCCAGTGAATGCAACATCCCATCGTGGTTCACGTACCACATCTTATATAGTAAACGGTTTGCATCGTACTCCTAAACCGATGGATAAGAGTTTTGATGATGGCGAGGAGGTGGATCACTGGTACAATCTTTCTGCCATTGATGTGAAGACCGATAAGGCTACTCCTGTGGTTGCTATCCTCGGAAACTCTATTACCGATGGCCGTGGAAGTACTACTAACCATCAGAACCGCTGGACCGATTTCCTCTCGGATGCCCTGAATGCAGAAAAGCCATACGGCGTATTGAATCTCGGAATCGGTGGCAACTGTGTGGTACAGGGCGGATTGAGCGAACCGGCCATGAAGCGTTTCGACCGTGATATCCTGGGGCAGACAGGTGTGGATAAACTCATCATCTTCGAGGGAACCAATGATATCGGTTGCTGCAGCGGAAATTATGAGCATGTAACAGATACCCTGATTGCCTGCTACAAGGTGCTGATAGCGAAAGCCAAGGCAAAGGGAATCAAGGTGTATGGCGGAACCATCACCCCAACCAAGGGAAACGGCTGGTATTCTCACTGGCATGAGGCGATGCGACAGACCGTGAACGAATGGATCAGAAAAAGTGGTGCCTTCGACGAGGTCATCGATTTCGATGAGCTGACCCGCGATCCGAAAGATCCTCAGCGTCTGAAGGCTGAGTATTCTGACGACTGGCTGCATCTCAATCCAAAGGGATATGAGGCAATGGGCAAGTTTGCCGCAGAGAAATTGAAGTAAATATATTATATGCATCTTTTATATTATATATATAATTAAGGTGTAAACTTAATGACAGAATAAAATATGGAACAGACATCTGTAACACAGGAATCTAAGGGATTCTACAAACTGAATTGGCTACAACGCATCGGATTCGGATCTGGCGACTTGGCGCAAAACCTCATCTACCAGACCATCTGCATGTATCTGTTGTTCTTCTACACCGACATCTATGGACTTAATCCTGGTGTTGCTGCCACCATGTTCTTGGTGGTTCGCTTGGTCGATGTACTCTGGGACCCGTTGGTGGGAACTTATGTAGATAAGCATAATCCACGTTGGGGTAAGTATCGTTCATATCTTGTCCTGGCAGGTTTGCCACTCACCGTACTTGCCATCCTCTGTTTTTGGAATGGTATGGAAGGACAGACAGAAACCATCAAACTCATCTATGCCTATGTAACATACGTAGGCTTGTCTATGCTTTATACATTGATCAATGTGCCTTACGGAGCCTTGAACTCTTCGCTGACTCGCGATACAGACGAGATAACCATCCTTACCTCTGTACGTATGTTCATGGCAAATGTGGGTGGACTCTGTGTATCGGCAGGTGTTCCAATCCTGGTAGCCATGCTCGCAGCAGCCAAGGATCTCCCTATCGAGATGGCACTCTTCATGGGTTTGGGCTCTTTGCCATCTTTCATCTTTATGCCACTCGTTCCTGCCATCAAGAAAAAGGTGGGCAAGAAGAATATGTTCTACATCTTCCTTACTGTGGCTATCGTGGGTATGGCGATGCTTTATATCATCAGCAAGATGGGATCTGTAAAGGATCATATCACGCTGGTTTATATCGCTCAGTTCATCAAATCAACAGGCGTAATCGTAGCTACAGGATATATGTGGGCTCTGATTCCAGAGGTTATCTCTTTTGCAGAATATACCAGCGGCAAGCGTATTGCCGGCATCGTCAATGCCCTGACCGGTATCTTCTATAAGGCAGGTATGGCTTTGGGTGGTGTTATTCCTGGTGCAGTTCTTGCATGGACCGGTTATCAGGCAGCAGCTGCTCAGGAGGGCAACTCTCTTCCTACCGACAGTAATGCTTGGTTTGTTGCCATGCTGATTTTTGCCCTGGTAGGTTTCGCCCTTCTGGTATTCTGCTTTACCCAAACCAAGGAGCGTGTGGTAATGGACGAGAAGGAAACCAAGAATGTTAAGGTGAGTGACCTGTGGACAGAATTCTTCCATAACCGTCCTCTCCGTATCGTGGCACTCTTCTTCATTACAGCCTTCGCCATGATGTCGGTTGGTAATGCTGCCGGTGCTTACTTCATGAACGATTTGGAGCAGCAGACTCCTCTGGCACAGGAGGGTATCCGCTGGCTGGTATGTGTGATTCCTGCCATCTTGCTGGGTTTGGCGATGTTCATCATCTCTAAATATGAGTTGACCGATGAGGTTATCGACGACATCAACAAGAAGATTGAGGCCCGACACAAGGAAGAAAACTAGAGACTATAATTATTAACGAGAAAAATAGATATAAGATATGAAAAAGATCACAACTCTGGCACTGGGGCTGATGCTTGCTTCAACAGCTTTCGCTCAAAAAGCGAACTCTGCAGCTCAAATCCCAACATTCCAGGAAACTATGGGTAAGTACTTCCTGGTAGGTGCTGCCATTAATACCGATTTGCCTGATGGACAAGACCCTGCAGGTGAGGAAGTAGTGAAGAAACAGTTTAACCAGGTAGTTGCCGAAAACTGTATGAAGGGTGAGAAGAATCATCCGGAGGTGAATCGCTTTGATTTCACAGATGGCGATAAGTTGGCCGACTGGGCAGAGAAGAACGGCAAGACCTTGATCGGGCATTGTCTGGTTTGGCATTCTCAGCCACCTAAGTGGATGTTTACCGATGATAAGGGTAATCTGGTAAGCCGTGAAGTGCTTATCGGCAGAATGTATAACCATATTATGAATGTGGTTACTCATTATAAAGGTAGAGTAAAGGGTTGGGACGTTGTGAACGAGGCTTTCGAGGATGATGGCTCTTACCGCAAGTCTCTATATTATAAGATTATCGGTCCGGAGTTCATCGAACTGGCTTTCCGCTTTGCGCATGAGGCTGACCCTAACGTAGAACTCTACTACAATGATTATTCTACTTCGAAGCCAGCCAAGCGAGAGGCTATCTGCAAACTGGTTCGCGATTTGAAGGCGAAGGGTCTCCGCATCGATGCAGTAGGTATGCAGAGCCACAATGGTTTTGATTATCCTGACTATGCTGAGTATGAGAAGAGCATCGAGGCTTTTGCTGGTGAAGGCGTGAAGGTGATGCTGACGGAGTTGGATATGAACATGCTTCCTAATCCGGAAGGATTCGGCGGGGCGGAAATCAGTCAGAAGTTTGAACTTCAGAAGAAGTACAATCCATACGTGAAGGGACTTGACAAGAAGGCGCAGAAACTCTTCAATCAGCGTTATCTCGATCTCTTTAAGATTGTAGAGCGCCATAAGGATGTCATCAGTCGTGTTACCTTCTGGGGTGTCAACGATGGTCACTCTTGGTTGAATGGCTGGCCTATCCCTGGCAGAACCAACTATCCACTGCTCATCGACCGCAACAACGAGGTGAAGCCAGTGGTGAAGGAAATCGTCAATCTCTTTAAGTAAAATCTCTTTAGATAATATTGTACATCTCTTAAAATAATAAACAACAATGAAAGCAAGATATTTGTTCCCAAAGGATTATATGGCAGACCCATCTGCCAATGTGTTTAACGGTCGCCTGTATGTTTACCCATCTCATGACTGGGATAGCGGCGAATGCTTCGACGATGATGGCGGTCACTTCCAGATGAAAGACTATCATGTTCTCTCTATGGACGACGTGATGGAAGGTGAGGTAACCGATCATGGTGTGATTCTCGACGTGAAGGATGTGCCATGGGCTGAGAAGCAGATGTGGGACAACGATGTAGTAGAGAAGGATGGCAAGTACTATCTCATCTTCTCTGCCAAGGATTATAATGGTGTGTTCCATCTAGGTGTGGCTGTAGCTGATAAGCCAGAAGGTCCTTTCATTCCGAATGCCGACCCTATCCGCAAGTCATACAGCATCGACCCTTGTGTGTTCAAGGATGATGATGGCAAGATTTACTGCTACTTCGGTGGTATCTGGGGCGGTCAGCTTCAGTGGTATAAGGACAACAAGGCTCTGAAGGATGAGCATCTCCCTGAAGGCAAGGAGAACCCATTGCCATCTCGTGTAGCCATGATGACGGATGATGTGCAGCAGTTTGCTGAAATGCCAAAGCCTGTTGTCATCGTTGACGAAGAGGGTAATGTTTTGCCAGCAGATGATCCACATCGCTTCTTCGAGGCCAGCTGGATGCATAAGTATAAGGGCAAGTATTACTTCAGCTACTCTACCGGTGATACTCATTATCTCTGCTATGCTGTAGGTGATAATCCTTATGGTCCGTTCACTTACAAGGGTGTTATCCTGGAGCCTGTAGTAGGTTGGACAACCCATCATAGCATCTGTGAGTACAAGGGACAGTGGTATCTGTTCCATCACGACTGCGTGCCATCAAATGATACAACCTGGCTTCGCAGCGTAAAGGTGGCTCCTCTCTTCTATGATGAGGATGATAACATCTTGCCGGTTCAGTCTGAATAAGAGTATTATAATTTTTAGGTTTATAATAGTTTTGATGAATAGTTGATATATAAGTTAATGTTAGTTTAGAAGGAACGGCATCTTCGTGAGGAGATGCCGTTTTCACATATATGCCTTTTCTTTCTTTTCTTCTCTTCCTGTTTTCTCTTTCTTTTCATCTAATGTTATTTTTAAGTTATTTCTATCATTTTGTAGGAGATTTCGGATATTTTTGTTTACCTTTGTGCCCGTAAACCATAAAAAGAATAATTTATGTTGAGATTACTTTTAAGGCTTTGGTGGTTGCAGCAGCGCCGTAACTTCCATAAGCGAGATGCCTTCGTGGCATGCTACATCATCTTCCTGTATGTGGTGATGGGCGTGAGCTTCTTTCTCAGCTTCACCGAGAATGGGGGAGAACTTGGGGGCGAAGACATGCCTGCCCTGTTGGGAGCCGGTATCGTTGTCGGTATGCTGATTCCAGACATCATCATGAAGATGGTGATGAAGCGGGATATTACGGCGATGGATGATTACGTGAAGTCGCGACCTGTGCCGGAGAAAATCTGGAACAAGTTCCTGCTCACTACCAATCTCGTGAGCTTCTGGAACTATGTGCTTCCAGTGCTTATGCTTCCTGTATTTATCTATTTCCTACCTGTAGGTCAGGTTATTGCCAGTTTCTTTCTGTTTCTGGCGTTCTCTTATATTGACGGCATCTACATCACCTGCTACCGCAAGGCAACAGAGTGGATTCTGAAATGGCCCTTGATATTGGGATGGATGGGAATGTTTGCCGTGCTGATAGGATATATGTTTGTGAGTTCCTTTTTCCCGGTATGGATGGGATGGGCGGGTATCTTCTTCCTTGCCGGAGCGGTATTCGCCGGACTTACCATCTATCTCTATCACGAAAAGATTTATAACGAGCAGAAGCAGAAGGTTTCCAGGTTCCGTGGTTTCAGCCATATCAACCTCTTCAGTCTGCAATATATCGGCACATTGAGAGCAAAGCGTGTCCGTACGATGGTGATTATGATTGCTGCCATCTTCCTTTTCGATGCCTATCTCTTTGCCTTGCTCCCGGCAGAAGCGGGACAGGAAATGGGGGACAAGGTGGCTATGACTACCCTCTATGTAGCGGGTGCCATCCTGCTGCCATCGGTGGTGTTGTCGCAGTGGACCTTTGGCATTGAGGCAAACTTCTTCCATGGTTTGATGACCAAGCCTGTTAAGGTTAAACAGATGCTGCAGAATTGCTTCTATTATTATATGGTGGTGAGTGCTGTCGCTTTGTTGCTTACCCTTCCGTTCCTTTTCCTGCAGGTAGGAATCGGAATCCAGGTGCTTATCAGCGGTTTCTGTCTGGCAGTATTCATCAATCTCTTCAATCTGCCTACGGCACTCTTCTCTTCCCGTCTGGAGATATTCCAGACTTCCATGTTCAGCATGCAGGGAGCTAATCTGAAGATTAATCTTTATGCCATCGCCTTTCTCTTCCCGCTGGCTGGTGTCTGTGCTGTCTATTATTTCTTCGGTGAGACGGCATGGTTTGTCACCTGCATAACGCTGGCAGTCTTCAGTATCGCCATCCATAAATGGTTCATCGCCAAGATAGCTGCCATCTTCGAGAAGAACAAGTATAAGCGCATGGAGAAGTTTATGGAAAGCTAAGTAAACATTTAACACTACACATAAAACATTAGAATAATGGATATCAAGATTCAGAATCTCAAAAAGATATATAATGGCAATACCGTACTCGATATTGATAATCTGGGTGTTGCAAAGGGTGAGTTGATAGGACTCGTAGGTAATAATGGTGCGGGCAAGACCACCTTGCTCCGTCTGATTCTCGACCTGATTCAGGCTGATGACGGTTTCGTGGAAAGCAATGGACAGAAGGTGAACGAGAGTGAAACCTGGAAGGAATATACCGGCAGTTACATCGACGGCAGATTCCTCATCGACTTCCTCACCCCTGAGGAATACTTCGATTTCATCGCTGATGTTTATCACATTGACGATGAAACCCTGCAGGAGCGATTGGCTCAGTTTGAGGGCTTTATGCACGATGAAATCATGGGAACCAAGAAGTATCTCCGTGATTTTTCTCAGGGTAACCGACAGAAGATTGGTATCATCGGAGCTATGATTATTAATCCGAAGGTTCTTCTCCTAGATGAGCCGTTCAACTATCTCGACCCATCTTCCCAGATGACTATCGCCCACATGATTCAGTGCATCTGCAAGGAGCAGGGCACCACGGTCATCATCTCCAGCCACAACCTCAACTTCGTTGCCGACATCTCCTCCCGCATCCTCCTGCTGGAGAAAGGCAAGCTGGTGAAGGATCTTCCGAATGCCGATGGTGCTGCCATCGCTGAACTCAACGAGTACTTCGGTATTCAGGCGGAATAAACTTTTTCCGTTAATATTATACAAATTCCATGATATGATTTGTATAATTATCGTTAAATGCTTACCTTTGCACTCAAACGAAGAAAAAAGAATCAATGAGCAAAGGAAAATTAGCAAAGTTTGCGGATATGGAGCGTTTCGAGAACGTGTTCCAGTATCCATATAGTGTAGTAGATGACGTGCCTTTCGATATGAAGGGCAAGTGGCGTGAGATGTATTTCCACAATGATAATCCTATCGTGCTGGAGTTGGGATGCGGCAAGGGTGAATATACCGTGGAACTTGCCAAGCTCTATCCTGAGATGAACTTCATCGGTGTGGATATCAAGGGTGCACGAATGTGGACCGGTGCCAAGAAAGCGATAGAGGAAGGACAGAAGAACGTGGCTTTCCTCCGTACCAACATCGAGATTATCGACCGCTTCTTTGCTGCGGATGAGGTGCAGGAAATCTGGCTCACCTTCTCTGACCCGCAGATGAAGAACCCTCGCAAGCGTCTTACATCTACTTACTTCATGAACCGTTATCGCCACTTCCTCGTGGATGGCGGTATCATCCATCTGAAGACGGACTCCAACTTCCTCTTCACCTATACTTCTTATATGGTGGATGGCAACCATCTGCCGGTGCTCTTCCGTACCGAGGACCTCTATCATCAGGAGGGTATCGATGAGGAAACCCGTAAGATTCTCTCTATCCAGACCTATTATGAGAGTATGTGGATAGAACGTGGCTTGAACATCAAGTATCAGAAGTTCGCCTTGCCACGCGAGGGTGAGCTGGTGGAATCTGATATTGAGATTCCGCTGGATGATTATCGCAGTTATCGCCGTGATAAGCGAAGCTCAAAGGATACAGCGAAGTAGATTTCTACAATGATTTGAATAAGCTTCCGCAATGCTTTGAATGCCTTTCCTCAAGCGTTATTGGCGTTTGAAGAATGCCTCATAAGTATCTGAAAGAAGTAACTGAAGTTGTTCGGAGATACAATAGAAGTTGTTGGAACAGTAAGTATCTCGAAGCGCACAACAGTTGATATGCGGTCGCACATCAGCTGTTGTGCGCTTGTCTTTCAGCTGTTGTGCATGCGTAGAACAGCTGTTGTGCGGTTTTTTAATGGCAATTCTATTGATTGTCTTTGTTAATCAAGTTGACGACTACTTTTACCATAACATCTTTTTCCTCAGTTCTGCTTTCTGCAATCATCAGAGTCAGGGCAACGAGTGTGTTGTCGGCAATTCTCTTATGTCCATTTTCAGCATACAGAATGCCATTCTTCTCCATAAACCAAAGAAAAAGCATGGCCGCAATTCTCTTGTTGCCATCGCTGAATGAATGGTTTTTTACGACAAGGTAGAGCAGCATGGCTGCTTTTTCTTCTACCGAAGCGTAGAGTTCTTCACCACCGAAGGTTTGGTAAATCTGACCTATGCTGCTCTTGAATGAATCATCCTTCTCATTGGCAAACCATTTACTGCCTCCAAACTTTTCTTTCAAAGCATTGATGGCTTCCATTGCATTTTCGTAGGTGGCATGGAACGGCTCGGCTTGAGTCGTCTTGTCTATGAGTAATGTCTGATAATCATATTTGTCGAGAGTATCCAGAGCATAAACATAGTCGCTGATGACATTGAACAACCCGTTGTATTCGCCTTCTGAAACCTGATCTTGTAATGTAATTGCACGTGACATCAAACGAACCACTTCTTTCAGTTCGTTGTAATTGTCTAGGCGTTTCTGGTTGATGGCGTAACCCTTGATAATGTATTGCTTCAAGATAGAATTAGCCCATTGACGGAATCTGGTACCATTGATTGACTTTACACGATAGCCTACGGAGATAATGACGTCCAGGTTATACATTGTTGTTTCGTAGGTTTGGTCTCCTTCAATACCCATATGTGCAAATTTTGCACATGTGATATTTGGGTCGAGTTCACCTTCTTTAAAACAGTTATTGACATGTCGTGAAATCACAGTTCTGTCACGGCCAAACAACTCTGCCATTTGGCTTTGTGTAAGCCAAACGGTATCATTCTCTAATTTTACATTCAGCTCTATGTTTCCCTCAGGGGAACGATAGATTTCGATGGATGAATTCCTCTGCTCCATACCTTTCATTATTAAAAGTTCTTATTCTAGTACCCAACTTTTGGATAATTTGGCAAAGATACGATTATTATATGATTCCTACAAGGTTTTCGAGTATTTTTTCTTCTTTTTGATGAAATTTGCGAAAGATTGAAATGGAAGGAATGTTTTGTTTTTGATTACTTTCAGATTAAATATCGGGACTAGTCTTAGGTTAGGGATATGTATAGTATGTTATGTTCTTCCTATACCTTTTGTTAAATCCGGGAATAATCTTGTTGAATTCAGGAAAAAAAGGTGGAAATGCTTGGTGTTTCCACCTTATTTTATTATATTTGCAGCAAGTTTTTGAAGAAATGCAGTATTCTCAGGGACTGCATGGAACTGACGAAACGACTAAAAGAACAGAAAAGTAATAACTAACGAAATAAACGAAAAAATGATGAACTACAAGAAATTGGCTCTTACCGTTGCGGCTGGAGCGATGGCAACTACAATGATGGCGCAATCGGCACCTCAGCTGAATGCCAACAACATCGATGAAGTAATCAAGGCGATGACCTTGGAAGAGAAAGCCCAACTCTTAGTGGGCGGTGGCAACGATGGATTCGTGGGCAGTGGCGCTATGCTCGGACATCAGAAGAAGTTCGTGCCGGGTGCTGCGGGTATTACTGTAGCCATCCCTCGTCTCGGCATTCCTGCTACCGTACAGTGTGATGGTCCTGCCGGAGTTCATATCGATGCTCATCGCGAAGGTGACAGCCGTAGCTACTTTGCCACCGGTTTCCCTATCGGAACCTGTCTGGCTTCTACCTGGAATACCGACCTGGTGCGCAAGGTGGGTGAGGCTATCGGTAAAGAAACCCTGGAGTATGGCTGTGATGTTGTGCTCGGACCGGGTATGAACCTTCATCGCAATCCGCTCTGTGGCCGTAACTTTGAGTATTATTCAGAAGACCCAATCGTAACAGGTCTTATCGGAACCGCCTTTGTACAGGGTGTGCAGAGCCAGGGCGTGGGTGTAAGTGCCAAGCACTTTGCTGTAAACTCTCAGGAAACTGACCGTACCAAGGTGGATGAACGATTGAGCCAGCGTGCTCTCCGTGAGCTGTATCTGAAAGGTTTCGAGATGATGGTTCGCAAGAGCAATCCTTGGACTATCATGTCTGCCTATAATAAGATTAACGGTGTTTATGCCCAGGGCAACAAGGGTCTCTTGACCGATATTCTCCGCAACGACTGGGGATATAAGGGAATCGTGGAGACCGACTGGATTGGTAAGCGTGCCGACCTTCCTCTGGAACAGGAAGTTGAGGCTGGCAACGACCTGATGATGCCGGGTTATCCTGCTCAGGTGCAGGATATTGTTGATGCAGTAAAGAATGGCAAGCTGGATATCAAGGATGTGGACCGCAATGTTCGCCGCATGCTCGAATATATCGTGAAGACTCCTCGATTCAAGGGATATAAATATAGTGGTGAGCCAGACTTGAAGGCTCATGCAGCTATCACCCGTCAGAGTTCTACCGAGGGTATGGTGCTCCTGAAGAATGATGCCGCTCTTCCAATCCAGGGCTTGAAGACCGTGGCGCTCTTCGGTGTCAACTCTTACGACTTCATGTCGGGTGGTCTTGGTAGTGGAGCCGTTAATGTAGGCTATTCTGTAGATATGGTTACCGGTTTGAAGAATATCGGTGTAGCAACTACTCCTCAGCTTACGGAAATCTATCAGAATTATGTGAAGTATGCCAAGGCTAAGTTGAAGGCAGACAAGAATCCGATGATGTGGTTCCTGGATCAGGGTCAGCCAAAGCTCGATGAAATCGAGATTACTGAGCGCTGTGTGGCAAGCGAGGAGCCAAAGGCTGATGCTGCCATTATCACTATCGGCCGTCAGGCAGGTGAGGGTATGGACCGCCAGATCAATGGTGAGTTCAACCTCAGTCAGATAGAGCAGGATATGATTTTCCGTGTATCTGATGCTTTCCATGCCAAGGGCAAGAAGGTGATTGTCATCATCAACTCTGGTTCTGTGATGGAGACAGCCAGTTGGAGAGACCGTGTGGATGCTATTCTCGTTGCATGGCAGCCAGGTATCGAGGGTGGCAACTCTGTTGCTGATATCCTGACCGGTAAGGTGAATCCATCGGGTAAGTTGACCATGACCTGGCCTATCGCTGCTACCGATCATCCATCTACTGCCAACTTTGCCAAGGATTACGATATGTACACCTACAAGAATCTGCTGGATTGGAGCAAGGGTAACATCAAGGGTTACGATTATAGCAACCACGAGGAGGATATCTACGTAGGTTATCGCTACTTTGATACCTTCAAGAAGAATGTGGCTTATCCTTTCGGTTATGGTTTGAGCTACACTACCTTCGAGTTTGGCAAGCCATCTGTCAAGGCTAAAGGCAACAATATCGAGGTTAGCGTAACTATCAAGAATACCGGTAAGGTTGCCGGCAAGGAAGTTGCTGAGGTTTATGTCACCGCTCCTAAGGGCGCTTACGAGAAGCCAGCCAAGGAACTCAAGACCTTCGGCAAGACAAGAGAACTGAAACCAGGTGAGAGCCAGACTTTGAAGATGACCCTCGAAAAGCGCGATCTTGCCAGCTTCGATGAGGCCAACAGTCAGTGGAAGGTAGATGCAGGTAACTATCTCTTCAAGGTAGGTAGTGATGTAGAGAACATCAAGGGTACTGCTACATTGAAGGTGGCAGAATATACCGAGAAGACTAGCAATGCCTGCGCTCCTAAGGTTCAGTTGAACTATCTGAAGCAGAAGTAGCCTATGTAAATAATATTCTAGAAAGAGATAATCTAGAAGAAACTCCCGGAAAATGGGGGAAGAAGAGATTGAAAATTTTCCCTTAAGGGAAATAAAATCTTTCCTTAAGAGATATTTTTCACCACATTTGGTCTGTAAAGTTATTTTCTTTATAAATTTCGCGGCACCTATTTTCCTATCCTCAAAAGCAAAGAACTCCCGTCTCTTTTCTGAGATGGGAGTTCTTGTTTAGAAGGAATACTGGGCGGAAATCATCAGTTCGCGAGGGCGAAGATGATAGCTGTCGGTCAATGTACTGATGCCGCTATAGATGGTTTCCATATAGTTCTTCTTGTTGAAAAGGTTTCGAAGCTCTGCTGAAAGGCGGAGCTTTTTCATTCTCCAAACTGCCGAGGCATCGCCAATGAGGGTGTTAAGGTGGCTGCCCTCTTGCAGTTCATTGCGATAATGTACGAGCGAGAAGGAGAGGTCCACATGGCTGATGGTAGCGGTGGCAGATACGCTTTGGTGCCAATTAAATAACGATGACTTCGCCATTTTTTGACGTTTCGAGTTGTAAAAAGAGAATTCTCCCTCATAGCTAAAGGCACACCAGGACGGCGAGAAGTCGATGCTAGGCTTCACAGTATAGTTGTCTGCGGTGTAGCTGATGGCTTTGCCGCTGCTGTATTGCTCACCCTTGCTGTAGTTGTAACTGCCCTCCAGGCGGGTCTTCAGATGAAGGTCGTAGAAGCCCTTCGATATGTAGAGTGATGCCCCTAGGTTGTTGCTCTTGCTGTCCTGCTTATATAATGAGGTATAGTATTTGCCATCCTCGATGCGTAGGTCGGATGCCGTGTTCATCCAGTTTTTGCTGGCATTGACCGATGCGCTGAAGAAGATTTCCTTGATAGGGCGCTTGTAGTCGTAACTCAACTTGCCATAAAGAGAACGAGTTATCGGAATGATGTCGCTCGAAGTGTACCAAGAGCGATAACTTTGACGATATTGCTTCATGGCGTAGTTGGTGGCATTGCCTGTTCCTGTACTGTATCCTGTGTAGATAGTCAACTCTCTACGGAAATCCAATTTCTTATATAAGTAAAGGTAGGGTGATATGGTAAGTAAAGTTTTCTGTGGATAGGTGAAGCGTTCCCAGATGAAATCGGGAGAGAACGACATACGGAACGTCTCGGTCTTGTATTGCCAGTAAGGGGTGAACTTCCCTGTGATGTTAAGACTGTTTTTGCCGATTTCATCGCTTCTTTCCTGATATTTCGCATAGATGTTGTTGAGGTCGATACTCATTCTATATTCCTGTGTCCAGTGGAAGCGATTCCTCATCCACTGTAAGGCGTGGGCAGTATGCCAAAGGTTGGTGCGGATGCGATTGCGCTCGTCGTTAACGTAGAGGTCCGCCACACCATGGTGATAGTCGGCAGTGCTACGCCAAGAGAGTTGACTTTTCTTGAAGACGAAGAGGCGGTAGATACTTGCCGAGAGGTCGAGCTTTGGGATGCGGACACGTTGGGTAAGCGTATCGTTGATGTTTGACAAACCGTCGCTTTGTGCCGTGCTGAGACTGATGCTCTCGTTGCCATAATGTTCAGCCTTGTTTACCTTGTTCTCCCATTGCAGATTGAAGGCATCGCTGATCATCGTCTTTTGGTTGTGCTCCGTGGTAACTGTGGGAGCTTCGCCGCCGAGGTCGTAGATACTCATGTTCTCTCGCTCTTGTCTGGTTACCGTACGAAGATAGTTGGCTTCTATGCGAGTCTCTGCATCGTCCTTGTTCTTCTTGATATGGTTGATGGAGTATTTTTGCGAGGTGTTGAAGCGCAGGCGTTCTTCGTCGATAGGAGCGTCAAGCGATGGCACCGAAACCCATGATGGAAGGGAGGCAGGAGCCAGACGATTGCTGTAAGATGCAAGTTGGTTAAGTGCATAGCCGAGATTTTTACCTGTTCTGTCGTATTCTGCATCATACATCATCTGTTTCTTCTTGCCAATTTGCATGATATTGATGCTTCCGCCTACGTGGGACGGATGCCCTGCGAGCATGTAGAGCTTGAGGGTGGGCATCAGTTTGTCGCGGGCACTATCCTTCAGGGCGATGTTCATCGCTACATTATCCGTAAAGGTCTTGCTTTGGAGCGCCTTGATAGGTTGGTCATGCTCGATGACTTCGGCCTTTTTTACGTCTTTCGCCTTGATGTTTTCCTCCAGCTGGTTATATTTGCCACCGGTCAGGTCGAGACCTTCCACGGTGAATCGGTTGATGGGCTTACCATTGTAGTTGATACGTCCATTCTTCTCTATATCCACGCCTGGCAGCTTTTTCAGTACATCTTTCAGTGAGTTATCTCGTTCGTTGGCAAAGCGGGTGAGGTCGAAAGAAATGGTGTCTCGACCCGTGATACGAGAGCCTTTTACTTGTACTTCCTTCAAAACAAAAGCTGTTGAAGCCATACTGATGATGGTTTCTTTTCCCGATGAAATCGATGTTTTTGTCTTTTTATACCCCATAAACGTGGCCTGCAGTTTGTCGTTGGCTTGCTTTTCGGTGATAGAAAGCACGAAGGTTCCGTCCTCCTTTGTTCTTGTAAACTTCAAGGGTTTGCCATTGCGGAGCAGCGTGATGGAGACGTTGGCTAGACGGTTATGGGTCAATGAATCTTCTACATAACCATGAATCCCGGTAGCAGTGTTGTCGTCATCGAGTAAGATAGGAGTGCTTCTCTTGCTCTGCATCGCCATTGGGATGCAGAGCAAGAGAAAGAAAGCGATAAAACTGATAATTATTCTCTTCATTTATTATTTATTATTGAAGTTCAATCGGATTGAAGACATTCTTCTTATTCATGAATTTCTTCATGTCAATAGGGTTGCCCTTTTCGTCCTGTATTTTTATGTTCTTGATGTTTAATGTTTCCAACACCATTCCAGGCGTAAACTTCTCTTTGAATTCTCTGAGGTCTTTTTGGCTGATCTCTTCTCTCTTAGCCTTGGGGAACGTGATAGGTGTTGGTGCTGTCAACGTACTCATGCCGATGGCTGTGAATGAATATTCTTTGTTTTCATCGTATGCTTTCAGTGTCAAGCCCGGCAGTCCAATCAGCTTCCAAGGACCTTCTGGCAAAGGAATGTCTTCGGCGAACCATGCATACCAAGTTCTTCCCTTGAAGTTGGTCTTGGCTAGTTGG
>OINO01000156.1_pt1 | contig 21630 bp, 16 predicted proteins | sample 1585381 | NCBI WGS metagenome assembly OINO01 (sample SAMN02674697, study PRJEB24791) | human gut metagenome, SKBSTL033 | isolation source: stool | host: Homo sapiens | place: USA
CTCCACCTCCGCCTGCTCCAACTACAAAAGCATCGATAGATATGCATCCGGAAGGTACTATAAATGTCCCGGAAGATGTTAATTTTTCTACAACTTCAATTAAAACCTTTTTCCGTCCCATCGTCCTTCTTCTCAACATATCAATCCTTCTCTTTAACGGTTATTGAATACATGACACCACTCGTAGCGATCTTCAAAATGGACATCTCGAAAGGCACGCCGGAAGTAGTGGTAATAGAACTACCGGACATTGATCTAAAACTGCCAGTAGTAGGGATAGGCTGCGTAAAAGAAGCAGTAGGATTGCAATCAAGGTATATCTCTTCGCCTACATTCAGTGCCCTTGCAGACTCATTTATCGATAGGTTTGAAGCGGAGGATAGGGTAGCCTTAACCAACCTCTTGTTTGTTGGTATATTCGCAAGAGTTGTGACAGCATTACTCCCTGTGCCGAAGTTTACTATATCATCCACCCTCTTCTTGTCCTCCGCCGACATATACCCCGCTGTGGCGGAGGTGGCGGTAGGGGGAGTGCGGTATTGACCGTTGTCGGAGAGGTATTTTGTACCATCACCGTTATTAACAAGATTCATGGAATTCCAGGCACAGACATATGTTTTATCGTCTGTATAAACGGAAATCCTCTTTACATTTACTACTAAATTTGCATTTAACTCAAAGCTATTAAGTCCAGACATATTGATAGTCAACCCATATGACTCTTCATCCTTTGTCATACTAAAAGGGAAATACACAGTGTTAACACGTGCTAAAGACACTCTATTTTCATAAGCATCAACTACCTTTTGATAATTTTCCTCAGATAATGCACCACTTTCATTTGGAAATAAAGTTGTCAAGTCAAGGTACTGATTGCTCGCCACTATCTCCGACCACGCCCCATTGTTACGCCCGTAGGTTTTTCCGTCCTTTGGAGCATCTACCGTAATAGCCGCATCTTCTCCTGCTGGGCCTTGCGGACCTTCTGGACCTCGATCTCCTTTATCGCCTTTCGGGCCCTGTTCTCCCGTAGGACCTTGAGGACCAGGGTCGCCTTGAATACCCTGTAAACCTTGAGGACCTATATCGCCTCTTTCACCTTGAGGTCCTTGAGGACCGGTATCACCTTTGTCACCTTTTGGACCCTGAGCACCTTGAAGCGGACCATTGTTTTTCCACACGGAATTGATTGCATCATAAATATAAATGTCGTACGGAGCACCTGTACCAACTCCATAAGCATCACCAGCTTGTGGGGAAACTATTGTAGACCCTAATTCTTCCTGCGTGCTAAAATATCCAAGTACCTTAAAACCACTTCCCGTATCTCCTTTATCGCCTTTTACTCCCTGCTCGCCTTTAGGCCCAACAGGGCCTTGTGGACCAGTTTCGCCAATAGGTCCCTGCGGGCCTGTTTCTCCTTGAATCCCTTGTTCTCCTCTAAGACCTTGCGGACCAATATCACCCTTTTCACCTTTCAATTCTGCCTTATCTTCTTCCGTCAAATCAGAAAAATGCAATTTCAACTCGTCTTTCTGTTCCGGCGTTAGATTGGAAAACTTCAACTTCAAATCATCGTAAGGGACAAGTACACGATAAGCTGTATCTTCTTCACTGGTGTACTTCCATTCAATGCCTGTGCTACCGGTACGGAAAACAGGAGTATCACCGGCAGTACCTTTCAGATCAGACAAAGCAACAAGATTCTGCCAATTACCGTCCGTATAACGCCATTGGATATAGGTTTTATCCTGATTTACCTGCAAGAATACTTCACGTCCATCTACACCCTTCAAGACAGACAGAGCAACACGTACAAGCTTATATGTGCTACCCAACACCTGAAAGGCGGGAAGAGAGGATACACCGGTAAGTGAACTTACCTCTTCGTACTGCCCCGGATCTTTCGCCGTAGACGCAATCAAATCCTCCACCGCTGCCGCAATCTTCTGCAAGTCTTCCGGCGTGATCGTTGTCCCGTCTGATAATATGATATCTCCTGCTGCCATAGGTGTTAATCTATTTTATTCCTCTGTTCAAAAATTGATTTTGCATCCGCCAATGCCGCTGTATATATAGCCTCGCTATCAGCATCCGGTATAGACTTGTCAAATGATATATTCTTGGTCCCGTCTGCATTGATGATTATGTAGCCGAAACGAACATCTGCCTTCTTGACTGTACCCGTTACCGACTTAACGTTTTCCCCTTCATCCTGTGTGATATTGTACTGTACTTCGTAACCTGCCACATTGTTCAGGTATGTGCTCTTGACCACTGATGATACTTGTTCGAGTGCCATAACTTATTCCTCCTTATCTTTAGTTTCTGTTTCGACTTCTGTTGCTGAACGCACAATACTGTCTAACACAAATCTTTTGAAGCCCGGCTTGATGAGTTTCATCATTTCGTCAAATTCTTCATCAGGGATTTTGATATCCCCTTCTGAATAATAAATATTGCGTGCCAATTCACTCATTGGGACACTCTCCGATGCACGGTGCAGAGCGTTCCCAATCTCCTTTCGAAGATCATGATTTTGGTACTGATCAATTCCAACTTCTACATTTAACTCTTTGAAATTTACTTGTTTCATATTAATTTATTTTTTTATGAGTTTCTATTTATTATATACCAATTCTTATTGAAATACATCAAAATAGCGGAATCACCTTTACCCATCCAGAAACCAGTATTGCTTCCAGACGCTTCATTTATAGTATCTCCATTTTCATTTATGATATTATTATTTGTTCCTCCTTTAGCTGCAACATATATTCTCCCTGTAGCCCATTTTGTCACCAATAAAATGATAATAATGGCAGAGTTATCAACAACTGCATGTCCTGAATTAAAATAGCCAAATTCAGATTCTATTGCGCTATCACTCGGCAGATTGACTGTTACATCTGATGTAGGTTGATATATATAAGTCCTTTGATTTCGCAAATTCTTAGCCGATGAAAAACTGCTATTGCTTGGAGCAATATTAGGTCCAGTAAACACATCCTCTATGATCCCGAAATTTCCTTTGACACGAAGTCCTCCATCACAATCTACAGCAATAGGCTTAACATCTGTGCTAGCATCCCCAGAAGCAGATACCGAAAGCCCATATGTCGCTCCACCAAGACTGGCCTTATTATGATTCGTTATAATAGCCGTGCAAGTAAACGAACCTCCAGTCGACAGAGGAGCAAAATTGCGCCCAAAAGCAATACGAGTATTCGCCCCTCTCATATCTATATATCCAACATCTTTTTCCGGATTTGCATTGCATTTAAACCAGCCATTTTCTATAGTAAAATTTCCAATATAGGCTTGATTTGCATATATACTATCGGTATCAATCAGTGATGTGATGATATGACCACCAGATATAATCGTTGATCCTAATTGTGCTTGTTCAACCTTATCTAAATAAGCTAGAGCCTTTAAAGACGAACTGTTCGCTTTGCCATTAAATTCCTGTAACAATGAGGACGCAAAATTATTTTTAGAGATTGAACTAGCATAAGCCAATGTGCCCAAGTCGGATTCATCTACTTTTCCATTTATACGAGAGTTGACATCCGTATAATCAGAAAGCATAGTAAACGAAACAGCCCCAACAAGATTGATTCTGTTTGCCTGAATCAAGATACCACCAGTTCCGACATTGATCGCATTGACAATAGCCTTTCCGCTTTCCATTTCCTTCTTTGCAAACAAAGTAACACCATCCGCCTGCGTGATCCACCCGGCACTTTCTATCGTATTGTTGATATTATCCACCTTTGTAGATATACCGGACATCTGTTCTGCGGTAATCTGCAACTGACTGTCAAAGTGCACATAGATTTCTCCCGTCTCATTATCTACATAATCTTTTGTCGCCAACAGTTTGATGTATTCGTCTGTCTGGTCTATCTGTGTCTGCAACTTGACAATAGCATCCGCAATCTCATCAGAAAACAGCCCTACACCATAAATAAGTATCTCACCGGTGAATCTCAGTTCAAAATCACCTTTCCCGTTCCATTTCCCGACCTTAGACAGCTTTTGATAGCTGTCGCTTTCCGATAGCTGCTCTTCATGATACAACTCGGTCCCCGGAATACCGAAACCGCAAGAACCGGGACGGAGCACCTTATAGAACAAAGAGAAAGAATACGTCTTTTCTTCTTCTTCCGTGTGATCCGGGATATTCATTATAGCATTCTGCTGAAGGATATACGTGTTCCTTATTCGCAGAACGTTTTGACCGTTGTCATTATAAATATCGGCAACTTGATCCTTTTCTACATAGAAGCTACCATCCAGCCAAAGATATTCTCCACCTACGTTGATAAAATGAACGTTATTTGCGGCTGTCCAATAGTTTGTATTCTGGCTGAAAGAAGAGTTTACAAGGATGTTACCACCTTCTGCGGATATGTCGTTACGGATGCTATCAATAAGGCTTTCAAACTTGCCGTTCATGGCAATAAAGGTCTGCTCAATGGTATCTCCGTTTTGAAGAATGAATGTCGAGTTTTCAACGTATATCCCGTTCAAATAAGCCCCATAACCAGACAACTGATCGCCTCTCTGTGTCCTGATTCCTGTCAGGTGTCCAATACGGGCTTTCAACTTGCCTTCGGTGCTGGCATCAGTAATACCATCGTACACATCGATAAATGGCGCACCGCTATCGGCCGTTGTTAGATATATTAATCCCTGCCGGTCCGTATCTTCATTGTTACCCCAACGAAGGGCAAAATCTCCGGCTTCCGGTTGCCCTGTCCCTTCTATCAGAGGAATAGCTATATCAAAATAGTCACTGTCTACACCGATACAACGTCCGAAAAGATACTTGATACTGGTCGTTCCCGTCCGTGTCTGTATTCTGACACCGTCACCCTTACGCAGGTTCATAAGCATAAGACCATCCATATCGTCCATATAACAGCGATAACGGTCAGACATCACTTCTACTCTGGCTATTTTGTTGATGTCAGAAACAATCTGGCTACCTCCTAAACCGTAAATCTGGGAATAGACAATCTCGTAAGCAGTGAATGTCTTTCGAATAAAGAGGTTGTCCATCTCCCCGGTGGCCGTCGGTGTGTCTATCTGCCATCCCCAACCGGTAAAACCGGATGCAAAAGTTGGCGATCCGGTATTGCCCCCCACATAGATATCACTCCTCACACGAAGCGAATCCAATATGGCGGCGCCCGTACTCTGGATCTCCCAGCCTTTACCTTCCCAGCCATCTATGAAAATGGAAGAGCCGATCTTCTTGTCAAAAAGTATATTCCCGTGGGCGGTATCGTCGATATCTTTGCGAAGATATCGCTCATCAAGATAAGTCGCCAGCCTTGCACTTTCTACAGATGTTACATGTCCAAAATCATCAACACCGATATTTTGGACAAATAAATCGTCAAAATTAGATGTTGAAACTGCTGAAGATGTATCTTCATGCGAAACCGTGAAAATAACAGTTTCGCCAATCAAATCTTTTTTTACATCAATGCCTCTTCCTTCTTTTACGTCTACATCTATATTTACAATTCCTCCACCTCCTGAAGCCGTACCACCTCCTATTCGCTTGGGTAAATTATCACTACCCAAACAAAACAAAGCAGGATCATCTTTATTATCATTGAGATATAATTCACCTCTTACAAGACCATTCAAATCCCAATCCTCAGAACCATCATTAGTGGCAATAGGGGGAGCAGCAGCAACAGTTTTCCCTTCACTGTCTACCGTAGTATCTGACCCGTACCATATTCGTTTTGTTAACTTTTTTATACTCATAGCGAATCAAGATGTGATTGGTTAACAAAACTTCCTTCGTTTCCGTCAAAGACTAAAACTTGACCGTCTTTAGCATTAGAAACGTTTAAACTGACTTCTCCAACAATACCAGATCCATCTGGATATTCGGTAAAACCATTGTAAGAAACATTTTCGGAGCATTCCACCGTTAAAGTATAATTGAACTGTGGATATCTCTCAGCAATAACCTGTTGTTCCGGTACGCTTGATTCACTTCTGGTATAAGACACTCCATCAATCTTCACAGAAGACAAGCAAAAGATATTGTTTAAAAGCCGGGCCATTTCAAAAGGGACACCTTCATTATCACCAATCGTAAGTGTCCTTTTTTCATAGGGAACAGAATATAGATTGATAGGTTCTTGCTTTTGAGTTCTGAATTGTTCACTTTCAACAGCTAATTGCCGGCTATCAGATTTAAATCCTCCTTCTACACGTGTTTTAAATACACGTTTATTCCCTGATATATCAAATACAGCCCCAAATGCTTGTTGATTATCTGCATTTGTATATTCTATTTGCATTGTAAATGGAGTATATGATGAACTATGTACACAGAAAGGCAAACTAACAGATATCTCTCCCTGATCATTTGTTATTCTGACTTGATAGGTCCCATTATTTGAAGGATTTATCGTAAATTCATACAACGTGTTGTAATCGTTAATCTCGTATTTTTGTGGAGATATTTGATATGAAGTCCCATTATATAAATCAACAAGTAACATGGTAAATGTCTTGTTTGGAACATCTACGATCTGTATAAGGATAGGTATATCTTCCCTTTCAAACTTCTGAACATAATCAATCGAATGTTCAAAGCCTGTACTTTCAACGTCAAATATCAAAGGAGATACACTGCTTATTTTTATCATACGCTTATACAAACAAAAAGAGCCGTATACGTAGTTAACACTGCGTATACGGCTCTTAGGCTCTATGCTTGCAAATGTAGCAATTATTCAGAATAAAGACAACATTAATCGATATTTTTACATATCAAAGTATATTCCGTTGTCTGTCTCTTACCAAGAAACTCTGTTATATCGGAAACATAACCGGTATACTTTTTGCCGTTATAATTAAAAGATATAAGACCATCATATAAAACAGGAAATGGCGACAGCCCTATCGTTTCAACTTTAAGCGTTTCAACTCTAAAATAACGACTGTCTAATACAACGGGGGACTTTTCACTTTCCCGCCATAAAACCGCATCAGCATTCCCCTCAGAAGCAGTAAACTCAAGTCTGCTTGTACAAGATGATAATATATCCTTATTTGCAAGCAACATTCTTCTTGGAGAATATGCAATATTAAATACCGAAGAAGGAAATAATACTCCGGAAGGCCGATCTCCTTGCCTGTTTAATTTTAACTTTATCGAAGATGTAGAAGGATCCAAAACAGAAACAGCATCAACAAAAAACAAATCATTATCCGAACTATCATCCTTTGTTTCTTCATCTCTTTTTTGCGCCAAGAACTCTATTCCATAACAATCAGCACGATAAGGGCTAATAAGTTTGTATATGTTATCGTTGATTGAAATACCGGTCGAAAAGCTGTTCTTTACATGAAATTCGTCACGACCGTTTATTTCATCATAATCTTTCTTCTCATAGCCCACATCTACCCCAGAGTATACCAAGGAGTTGTCAATTGAGATATCAAGCCCGTTCACATGCTCAAGTTCTTTCACCGTCTCTGGATCATATAATTCAGTCAAATGACAAAATATAACCTTCTTACCCTCTATCTTGTAGTAATATCCAAGACATGCTTTTGCCCATTCTGAAAATTTACTGAAAGAGGTATGGACTTTTGCATTCTTGATATCTCTGATGCTTTCCGCTGCTATCATATATGGTATCGTAATATCACCTTCCTTTACTTCTCCGGTCATATCGGTAAGGCCCATATTGGACAGTATGGAGGTGAGTAATTTATTAGGGGTGAAAACATCAAAATTAACAGGTTTGTTTCTACCTTTATAAGATACGCTAATTTCTTTTACATTCGAAACCGTCATTATAACATCTCCCTCCCAAAGGGCATAACTATCACCCTGACCTATCCACATTATAATTCTATCCCCCTCCTTTAAGTCAACATCATATGCCTTATCTATGCTGATTTTACTCTTAAAAGGTATGGATATAGAATCTATTATTACAGGTGTAGGTTTATCTCCGTCTTTCACCCTTGCATATTTGGCAATTTCCAATCGCAATTTACTTGCATTCCCATTTGTTATTGTAGCATATACATCAAAACTCATTCGATATTGTATGCTTATGCGAGTTAACGCCTTAATCATATACCCAGAATAAAAATTAGCATTGTCTGGAGCTGTTATATTAACGTCCCCAACATCAATTTTGTTTTTAACGGGAAAATTAGTTGTAGTATATCCAACCGGGAAATTATATTCTCCTAAGATAAAATTGGAAGGCAAACTTATTTTATAAATACCTTCATCAGTCTGTTCTTCGGTCGGTATCACAACAAAATCCGCTTTGTTGTTCAGCTCCATGCGATCATAATACAGCTCATCCGATTTGAGACTTGAAACAGGGATATCATACACCTGCGACTTGTTTGCATTGATTATTGCCTCCGCACTGTTATCTATAGCCTTTATGGATATAGTGTTGCCATTATTTTGGTATGAAGAAAAATCAAGATTACACCGGATCTTCTCATTATATGTCCAAGAATTATTCAATACCCCAATGACTATCACAGCAGAAGCATTCAGATAGTTTGTCAAGAACTCGTTCTCCAAGAGCATATAAGAATCACCGGCAAACTCAAATGAATCGCCAAACGTCCTATATACACCCCCAAAGTCTTTTCTCTTTATCGATATTTCAACATCTTCCCAATTAACTAAATCGTTGGTGGCTTCGTATTTCTTTCCGCCTATTAATAACTGTACACGTATCATATCAATTCAATTTTGAGTTTTTATACGAGTTGTATTCTGTTCTACGTTGCCCTTTAGATATGATCCTGCCCAAAGAACGAATCTCTTTCTTTAGGTCGTTGTTCGTCTTATTGCTTGCTTGAATAATGCCTTCTGCATCAAAGTGGTTCACTATCTGCACCCGTTCCCCGGCTTTGTTATGAGTCAACCAATAACTGTTATCCATAAAACGGGAATAAAACTCAGGATCGTTAATGTCTGGCAAAACTTCTGCCCCTTTAGGTATAGGCATCAATGTCGGCGTGTCAGGAGTAATGTACGCTTTACCTCCAGATATAACAGCTTCATGTTTACCGGCATCACCGACAATAGCCAAACCTCCGGGATGATAATCAGTACCCTTTGCATACTTGGGGATAGGCTGGGCTATAATGGTGGCAAGCTGAATAGCACCCGTTGCAGCAACAAGCGCAGCCATAGGGCCTGCAAATATTCCAAGTTGTTTATATACGGTCATTATAGCTTGCGCAGTGGATGCTATAGTTTGAGCAATATCTATTGTTTTCTGAAATCGTGCCTGTCTTGTTTGCAAATCAGCCTTTTTCTTTTCAAGTTCGGCGTTTCTTGCAGACGATTGTTCCTCTGCTACGCGCTTACGGGCTTCTGCTTCTTCTTTTGTAATAACATCTTTTTCGGCCAAAGCATCAATTTCTTCAACCTTCTTATCATAAGCCTCTTGATTAGCGTCAATCTCAGCTTCTATTTCTTGTATTCTACGGTCAAACATAGAAGATCCTATTTCTGCTATGGCATTTACAGCTTCTTGAATCAACTTCTTTTTTGCTTCCTCTACCTTTTGCCTTTCTTTTAGTTCTTTTTCTGCATCTGCATTTATTTTATCAGTGGTTTCTTTTGATAGCTGGACCCTTAATTGGGCTATTTTTTTCTCCATTTCCAAGCGTTCGTCTCCAGAAAACAGGTACAAACTCTTCTCTAGCAGATCAATTTCCTGTTGCAGGGCTTGAACTGCATATTGATATTGCAAATCTGCTTTCTTCTTTTCGTAGGCTTCTTTCTTGATTATTCCTTTAGAATATTGCTGTTCAAGCATAGATAATTCTTTGTTCAAGAAAATCTGCTGATCTGACAATTCTAACTCGTTTTGAGATTGCTGACGGGAGAGTTGTACTTTACCAAATTCCATATAAGCATCTTCTATAAGTTTTAAGTACTTATCCTCTACTGCCAACTTACTAGCTCCTGTCTTTTCTGCTTCTTTCAATTCTGCGGCTTTTTGGAGTTCAAGAATGTCCAGCCGTGCATCAAGCTCTTGCAAACTACCCTTTTTAGCATAGGAAATTCGATTTTGCGCATCAATCATTGCACGTTTGGCCTCGTATTCTTCCCTAAAATCGGACAATTCTTTGTCTCTCATGGCCTCTATTGCGGCAATCTGCTCATTGACACGGACTCCTTTTGTCTTTACATCATCTATTTTCTTTTGATATTGGGCATTACGAGTCTCTATCTCTTTTTCAAAACCTTCATCCATCAGTTTTATACGGGCTTCCTGGATTGTCCGTTCGGCTTCCATTTCGAGTTTCATTCTTCGTTCAGCTTCACGTTTTGCTCGTTCTTCCTCACGTTTTATTCTCTCTTCCTCTAAATATTTACTGATTCCAGATTTAGCAAGTATGTTATTTTCTTCCTTTTGCGCGTCGGATATTGCTTTTACATAAATATCAGCCGCCGTTTTTGCAGCTTTAGCTTGCTCCCTTATTCCATCTGCTGCTTTTTTTGCATTATCTCCTGCTTTTTCAGATGACTCATTAAAGAAAACAAATTGTCCCGTTAATACAGCCATAGATGCGGCTGTTGGGTCAAGTATTTTATGAGGATTGAGCTTATCCCACCAATTAGGATTATTTTCCCTCATTTCTGCTTCTGCTTCTAATTCTAACGCTTCTGCATATTTCTCTGCTGCTAATTTTGATGCAGCTGTATATTTCGCTCTTTGCTCAAGCGCCTTCAGAAATGCGTCAGTATTATTAACTAAAAAATTCTCTGCCTCATTCACATTAGTAATAGAAACATCCAATTTTTTAAACTCAGACTCATTGTCAATGATAAATTGCTTCTTCTTATCAAGATTATCTCCCAGACTATTCCATTCATCCTGTAGCTTCTTAATGGAAACAACATTCTGTCCATAGGTGGATGCTGAATTTTTCAACTCATCGAAAAACTTACCACTTGTTGAATTAAGGTCTTCCAATGCATCAGATGCAGCCTTTGAAGCATCCTTGCTTTTAAATAGATTAGCAGCAAAATCAAATATTTTATCTCCATATACAGTCAGCAGCGTAACACCTACAGACAACAATGTTTGCCATGAAACCAAACTCCCAGCGACCTGCCTCCATACCGGCACTGCTTTTTGACCGCTTTTTGTTAATTCGACATTCTCACGTCGTATCCTGGCTATTTCATCAGCTAGAATAGGCAAGTTATTGCTGATCGCAAGCAATCCTGTCTGCATAGATACTGCAAATGCAGGCATTTCTCGGCTTAACCGGTTGATTGCATTTCCTAATCCATCCCAATGAGAAGCATAGTTACCTACATTTCGGCCATATACCCCCATTTTAGCATCTTGCTCTTTCAATAGTTTATCCAATTTCTGGATATTCTCAAGCACTTTGGGGTTAACTGCATCTATACCACCAACTTGAGTTCTGGAATAAGCCTTCAATTGACTTAATATGCGAGCTTGCTCTTTGTAAGAAAGATTTGCTGTGTCAAGTTTTAAAATTAGGTTTTCAACCTGATCAGAAGTCAACTGCACATTTTGAGCATGTAATTTATCCGCCTTAGATGCTGCCATTGTTGCTCGTTCTTCAGCCAGTTTAGCCCTACTTAGATCTTCTGATGTTTGCTTTCTAATCTTTTCTGTAGCAGCAAGTTCTCTTGATACTTTCGACTGCTCTTTTTCCAATTTGGCTTTTTCCTTAGCTATACGTGCCGCCTCTTGATCGGCTTTGATCTGGGCCATTACTTCGTTAACCCCTTCCTGTATTACCTTGTTCTTCTCTTGACGTAATCGATTAATTTCAGTTTCAGCTTTCTGTATCTCTTTTAGGGAAGCCATGTACTGATTATTCTTTTCAATCAACTCGGACATGTTTTTAGGCTCAAAAGACAACCCCTTAGCCATATTTCTTGCCGCAATCAAATACGAATCGTTTGCCTTCCCTATTAAATCATCGAGTTTTTCAAGCTGGCTAAAAGCCTCCTTTCCAACGATTGTCGTTATTTTTGTTTCATTTGCCATATTTTTTAACCTCCTCTATTTCGTTCAACATTAATCTAATAAGGTTTGCATATTCTGACGCAGTATATGTCTTGTCATCTATCCGCATTTTGAAATGAGCCGATAAAATCATTCGCTCTTTAGTAAAATCTACCTTTCTATTGATTTGACTGGTACTATCAAGCTGCTCTTGAGCCATTTTCAATCTTAACCGAATATAAGCCAATGAGGATTCTATTTTATTTATCAATTTCTCCGCATCCGCAACTGTTTCAATATTCACATTTTTTATGTCAACAATAGTGAGCAAATCGGAGATCTTATCTATTTCACCTAGTTTTATAAAATTTAATATAGCTGACATAATGGATATTTTAGTATAATAATTTATGATCAAAGAACGTTTAGAAACTGCGAATTGTAGATTTTTATTTTCTATAATTTGGTTATATTCATCCATGATTCTACTGAAAATCAAACGCAACTCTTTATCCGAAGGCATTCCAGAAATTATCAACGCCTTCAAATTCCCATTGTATGCCTCTATGAACTTACAGAGAGGTATCTCATCGCATTTCGTGTATAACTTTGCCATATCAAAATTCAAGTTAAAAAATATTCATGCCTATCTTCACAGACCAGCATGATCTATATGAAGACTTATCAAAAAATGTTTTATACCGTTAGTACTTTTGGCTCCCAGTTTTTACGATACAACTTTCTTAGATATGATATCAACTGTTCATAGGTTAATATAAATCCTTCTTCTATCAAGCCGGCAATTTTCTTTTCTAATTGCCATAACTCACGCAACCTTGCTTCATCTCCATGCTTATTCCGTAACATCTTTTCGTGGGAGTTAAAAATGATCCAGTTTAACGCCTCTCCTATTTTTTGCATTGCTTTCGGCATGAAATGGCTTGGGACAATTTTCATAACAGCGGATGAAAGTTCTTTGTATGCATCTCCCGCGTCATTACGATATCGGATCATCTCGTCATAAACAAAACGTAGTACTTTCACCTCAAATGTTGGATTGATCCACATGGCAAACTTGATGAACAAGAGAGGATTCATCCAAACTTTATCAGGAGTTTTGCCATCTTTAGTGTTTCTCCCTTTTGTCTTTATAAGCAATTGATTTTCACCAATGTCGGTTTTTAACCTATGGCTTTCATCCACAGATAGGGCCTTTAAAAACTCTTTCGTTTTAGGGCTATCTATAAATTCGGACATACGTCTTCTTGGATTTTCATCTACATTATTCCATTGACGAAGTAATTCGCCTCCGTCAAAATATCCATCACTTGTTCGTTGAATCACTGAAAAATTATCAATGTAGCGTACCATCTCCTGATTTGTCTTCATCTCTTTTTCATTTTAAATTAAACAAAAAGAGCCATACCCCGCAGGATATGACTCTTACCGGGTATGGCTCTTAGGCTCTAAATCTTTTGTTATGCTGTTACAAACATAGCCAAATTGCACGGAATAGCCAAATCGATCTATGAGTTATTTAAACCCCATTATTGCTTGATCGGCTGCGCATGCGCCGGCACATCCTTTAAATCGTACGGTCCCGGTGTCATAGCCTGTATGCAGAGGTACAATACTCCGTCCTGCGTGTAGTACTTGTTAAATTCAAGTGCCATATTTTGCTTATATGGAATAGGATCTTCTATCGTGCCGGAATGTTCTTCTGCGTCTACTATTTTCCACAGGCTTAGGGTAGCTGTGCTAGGCTTCCAGTTCTCTTGTGTGAGATGGTCTTTAACACATTCCCAAAGGACATCTTCAACTCGGTATCGTTCGCCGGTTTTGACGTTTATTCCGGTTTTCCATTCGGGGTATCGATCTTTGACCTGTAAGGCTTCCGACGGGGAAAGGTCATATGTATTTATCTCTTCTGTAGCCTCCTTGTCCAGTTCGTCCAAAGCCAATAACCGGCTAAATTCCCTGTTAATCTCTACACCTTCCGGCAAAGCCCATTCTTCGCTTGCCAGCAGCTCCATAAAGTCCGGGTCCGTAGATTCATATTTCGGAAATGATTCATCTTCGAAGGGTGCAAGGTATTCCTCATGCAAGATTACCTTGCTCTGATCCGTACTTGTCCTCATTTCCGGTAGGACTTCTATTCCGTGGGACTTTGCCCATACGATGTTTACAATTGCGTATTTCATATCCAATTAATTTTTGATTAATTCAACTCCTATAATATCTTCGTAATCAATATAGTGCATTATTGGAACACTATTATCATCATCAGCCATTATTTCAACACAAGCAGAACTGCCATTGAACGCACCTTCGATTGTTATACCTGTTAATTGCCTAAAGAATCCGAAAAATTTCTTTGGTCTGATAATCCTAATACGGACAAGATCATTCCAAATTATTCCTTTCTCTTCGCAAATAGATTTAAACTTCTCGGCTGTCATAATTCGATTATTATTAAATTTTTAATGTTACTTTGCTTTTAGGGTTTGGAGGTAGTTGTAGGCTTTGATACAGTCGTCTTTGGAGAGGAGTTGATCGTTGTAGATGCCTAAGTTTTTTAGGGCTATTTTGGTAAAATTTGAGCTATAAAAACCTAAAAATAAACGGCTTGAAATATCAATATTACTTCCAATAGGATAAACTTTGTATTTATCCCATTTTTCATCATACACCCATCCATCAGAAGTCAAAGCGTTAATCTTTTTACAAGAAAAAGGATAGTTTTTTGAACCCTGTTTTAAATAAATCCTCATTCCTGTTGTAGCATTATAGATGTAAATTTGATTTGATTTCAATAATCCTGCATTATCATTTCTATCTTCCATAAACTTCCAATCACCAACAATGGTAAATTTATCTGCGAATTGAATTAGTTTAGCACTGATTATTTCATCATCCACCCCATCAGTAATGAGGTATCCTTCGTATTCGGGGATTTGCTCTATGGTGATATCACAATCACCCGTATACGAAACAAATTGAAATCCTAAATTAGATCCATTTTCTACAGCAGGAAGAACATAAATTCCGTCTGATGGAATATTCGTTAAAAAAGTATTATTACTCCCTCTATAAATCATCTCTTGACCAGACTGTATACCAGTAACTTTTATTCTGTACGATGGAATGGTTACATTTCTCGCAGATTCTGTAAAATTAACCCCTGCTGTTATAGACTTTGTAACGTGAATCGATGAATTGGTTTTTGTATAAACAGCTCTGTTAGTAATGGCGTATGAAATGTAATTTTGAGCATACAACCCATACCCGCTTCCTTCTGCAAACCCAAAGTTCGACAGTACAAGATCATTACCATTGCCCGTAATGTTGGCAATAGTAGCACGATCTTCGTCCTCGTTGGTTTTGCCTACCACTGTCCATGCTTGGTCAGGGAAGAGCCAGGGATAGGTTTTAACAAAGTAGTCTTTGATCTTGGTCAGTTCTTCTTCGGTGGCATCGTGGTCGAGAAAGACAAGTTCCCAAATAGCAAAATTAGCAAATTCATTTCTTTGAGGATATGACCTGCCTAAAACAAGTGAATTTGTCGCATCTTTGTTTCCATTGGCAATATTAAATCCATTATACTTAGATGTTGTTTGCCAAGAAAAAGGAGATTTTGAATATTGTAATGATATTTGAGTAGTTCCATACGAAATAGTTTGCTCTGCTCCTTTATTGTAATTTTCAAAAGTGAACGCACCATTAAAAGATTGATCGGATGCGTTTGTCGCTATAGCAGATATTGCATTTGGATTATATGTAATCCACTGTCTCAACGCTACAACCGTATATCCCTTTTCCTTAGTCAGAATAGGGAAGTTATCACAGGCACCGTAATCGTCTACTCCGTCAAAAACGAGTGCGCCGGGGTAGAGAGGAAGAATTTCAATCGTAAACTCTCCTCTGGTTGCGCTATATCCGTTATAAAAGTATGTTGGTTTCCCTGCCTCAACAATATCAGCATCAACAGTATATATGCCATCTTTGTTCCATGTACCGTAGACAGTATTCGTTGTTCCAAAAAAAGCTAATGTTAATTTATTTCCAGGCTGTAACCCCGTTACCCTAAACGTAAAATTCATGTGCTTAACACCAGGTGGGCTAGCTATAAAGACATAATCATCTAATGTGAATTTATAGAATGTTTGGTAATTTTCATCGCCATACCCGCCAACCCCGGACATCCCTTTCCAAGCGAAATTTTTGAAGGATAAGAACCTACCTTTATGGTCCGCATCCTCGATCCTCGGATCGTCCATAGCCGCCATCATCTCGTTCGTCAGGCCGCCAAAATACCAACGAGTGACATCGCCCGGAAGTTTAGGAAAATCATCTACCTTACAAGGTAAATCGGATATCATCTTCGCATACTCTTTAAAAGGTATGGAAGTAGGTACATCATACCCTTTGGATATAAGGGCTTGCCTTATATCCTCTTTGGTATTGATGATCCTCATTAACTTATCTGATATGGTTCCCATTACACTTCCTCCCCATTTATGTAATCTAATACCTGACCTATGTCTCCGATGTCTGATTTTATTGACTCTCCTTGAGAATGTATTTCAATAAGTTTCTGATATAAAGTGTTATCCCCTATACGATTCTTATCTGTATCTTGTTCTTCGATTTTGGCTATCGTATCAGGATCTTCGTACTTAACACCATCAGGACCATACCATTCGTCTGTTAAATTCGTGTATTTATGACGGACTGGAGTCGGTTTAGACTCCAGTGTTACTAAAAAATATTCGTTACAGCTCATGACAATAAGATTTAGTGGTTGCAACAATTACATCTACAAACTGTTCTCACGTAGCCAGAGGGAATGGCAGCCAGCTCCGTCCCTACGGCTATCGCCGGGTCAGTGCTTTCCATGACCGTCAGCGCCATCTTGTCCACGTCAAGGTCATTGTCGTAAACGATTTCTCCCTCAACGTAAATGCTCCCTGCATCAGAAACGTAGCAGTTTTTGACCTGTCTTATATGGCGCTGTGTAGCAGACGCAAAATCACACTCAATACTTAACCACCCTACCGGTATCTGATCGATATTGGATCCGATATTGTAATCAGGGTCGGTTGTTTTAAGAACCATATGTCTCAATTCCCTTGTATTTCCGTATCCGTCCATTGTTATGTATGTTCGGATCTGAACCTTACCCTTTTCCGTCTTATAACAGTTTTCTACTATTTCTGTATCGGATGTAGTAGCATCAGGGAAATCACAAACAATACGCTGCCATCCTTCTTGTATTTTGCTAAATGTGGCGCCTCTTTGTATATCAGGGTCGGTCGTTTCTAAAACAATAAGATACTCATCCCGGACTCCTATTATGCTATCTACCGACCTGTATCCACCAAGATGTATTTTGCCACCAGGAGTAGTGTAACATTCATCTACGGACATAATATGTCTTTCCGTAAGATCAGGGAAGTCGCATTCGGTTTTCGTCCATTCGTTAGGTATCTTATCTATTTTCGTCCACTGAGGATAAGCGGCGTCCGTTGTCTTAACAATATAATAATACTGTTCCCTTACACCGAGAACGCCATCAATAGCTTGATAACCTTTTATATTGACCTTACCACCATCAGTCTTATAACATTCGTCTACTTCAACAATTTCCCGGTCCGTCATGTCAGGAAAATCACAGACCATCCTCACCCAATCTTCGGGAATGGAATCCAGCACGGCCCCTACCTTAATATCAGGATCGGTAGACTGAAGGACGGTATAAACCTTTTCCCTGGCTCCAAGAATGTTATCTATGGCCACCAAACCTTCTACTTGCACTTTCCCCTTTTTAGTAGTGTAACATTCAAGAACGTAAGTTACGTCTCGCTCTGTCATGTCAGGAAAGTCACAAACCATTCTAACCCAATTTTCCGGAATTAGCCTGAAAACATGGCCGGCAGGGAAATTATCGTCCGTCGATTGAATAACGGTATAAATAGATTCCCTGATATTTATCTTATCATCTATGGCTTCTAATCCTTCTATTTCAACCTTACCATCCGGAGTTTTATAACATCTGTTGACGAACGTAATGTCGCGTTCTGTCATATCAGGAAGATCACAGTCGATCATAACCCACTCGTCCGGTATTTTAGCAAGAACCTTACCTACCGGATTATCCATGTCAGTACTGTCGGTAATTCTATGGGTTTCTTTAAGAACATCCATCTGATCGTTAAGAAGATACCAACTCCATACTTCAACCTTCCCACCAGGTGTACGGTAACAAGTTTTGAAATCTTTGATAACTTTCTCGGCTATATTAATCCACTCCCATTCGGTTGTGGCCGGAATACCAGAAACAGGATGCTTCTTGCCTTCTTCGTCAAGATACCAATAACAGCCATTTAAGGACACAACCACCTGGTAGATTTTGTCCCCTATTTTTATACCGGATTTGCTGTCATCTACCGGTTGGGAGGAACCCCATTTTCCAACTATGTTGGTTATTTTGTCAATGCCCCTACCTAAGGCACCGACTAAAGAATCCACGCCGTTCATATGAAATCGATCTATTTCAAATTATTTTATTACAAAAAAGGGGGGAGGAGGACCAGCCTCCTCCCCCTTGGGATATATAGAAAAAAGGAAAATCAAATCTTGCAGGGCTTGATATTTGCCGAAGCAGCTAACAAGTCCATAAGGTCTTGAATACCTTCGTGAGCACCATACGGTACATGGAAGTGTACTGTAATATGATCATCAATTACCCTACCGAAGCCGTTAGAGTAACGTGCCGGCTTCAGCGTTACTGAATAATCAGCATACGGAGCCAACAGGTCTAAGCGGGTTTCTTCATTGGTAAACATCCGTTCCATAAGTTCTTGGTGAGTCTTACGGAAGTCGAAGAACATACGTTGTTCGCGTTCTTTATCCAGCAATTCAGCGCCGAGGTGAGTACGCGGAGCCCAGTGCTGTTTGTATTCGGTGTGGATCGGGTTGAAGTACGTGCTTATAGCCTCGCGCTGTTCATCCGGATAACCGCCATTTACAGCAATACGAACAGATCCTTCCTGGAATGTCAGACGGTCAATCAAACAGTCAGACGGAGAAATCATGTAGTCAATACCACGGAACAAGATACCGCATTTGCAGTTCTTAGGAATCGGATCTGCAATAATGGACTGATCTCCTGCTACGGCACCCAAACGTTTCCAGTTACGTCCACGATAAGATTCGGGAGCTTTCGATACGAAGAAGTCTTTGAAAATTTTATCGCATTCGTCGCAAACCATGTTAGTAACGACCGTTGTTTTGAATTTGTGTTGACATCCACCAGGTGTACCGTAATCTTCGATTGTCAGATACGGGAATGCTGCCTGCAATTCTTCTTTAGCACTGTTACCACATTCATCATCCGGCAACGTAATTTCATAAGCTTCTTTCGAAATCTTACAAGAACCACATGCTTCCCAGCTAACGGTAGTAACAGTAGGATTGCTACACATATCTGCTGTTTTAGCAACGAACGTTACTGTGGCAGTCGGATTGGTTTCTACAAATGCATCAATATCAGCCTTCGTCAGTTTCTTGCTTACGGCCACAGTGTACATACCTACGCCGCCATCTTGGGCTGCTGTTTTCTCGGCAGTGCTACTAACGGCATTCTTAATGCTTTCTACTACAGTAGACTGATCAACACCATCATCCTCTAACGTTACGGCATAAATCAAACCTCCGTCTACCTTAGTATATCCGTCAGGGCACTCTTCGCAGCCTTTCATGATAGAAGACAGCTTTTGAGTATAATCAGAAGGCTTACCACCTTCTTTCATCACCTGATATTTAGATGTAGAAAGATGACGTCCGACTCTCTTGATATCCAAACCAGGATAAGCAGCCTTAAGCTGAGCCAGGGCATAAGCATCACCGGTATCACACATTTCCATGCAATAGAAATTCATGTCGGTTTCCACCGGAGTTTTTTCCATTTCATTGCAAGAATGGATAGGATGGATTTCTACAAAATCACCTACCTTTCCACCACCTGCAATCGGCTGATTCTTGATACGTTCGATTGTTTTCAGAATAGCAGTCAAAATATCAACATCTTCGCAAGGATCACATTCTGAGCACATATCCTCACGACCAGGACAGTTTTCGAAAATGATGTAATCATCGATATTCACCTCACCCATCGGATAACCACGAAGCTCAAACAAACGTCCTGTCAGCTTAATATGGATAGGAATACGATCGCCTTTTCTTGCTGTAATAGCGGTACTGTCGTCAATTCCGTTATAACCGAAAATAACTTCATCTACTTTAATTTCTTTACTCTTCGGAGCAGAAGCATACACTTCTATAATTTCATCAATAGCAAACGTAGGTGTAGAGAATGATTTATCATCAGATACACGGTCGTTCACCATCTCATTACGTCCGATTCTGATCTGGAAACGTTGTTCGTCCTTACGATATCCTTTCAAGTCTTTCAACGCTTTCAAACCATCTTTAGTCTGCTCACCATCCAAATCATAGATAGCGATCTGACCTTCTTGAAGCAACAAAGAATCTACGTCCGCCAACTTAGCGTGCGGAGGACAGATAATGTGTCTGTCATACGGTTTATGGATAGCCATAGCCTTATAATATTTTAAAAATTAATATTCTGTTATCTGTCTCAAAAATAGTGATAGTCATATAAGCAACAAAAAGCATTATGAATTAATTAATTCTTAATGCTTTTTGATAATCTTTAATTTAGGATATGCCTTTCTTCTGCTACAAAGGAGATTGGACGTTGTTTGAATCTATTTGATAACGTCCGTATTCGCTTTCATTCAAAGCAAATTGCTTTTCAATCATGTTAAGGATAATACCAATTAATTTATCATCTAATTCAGGATCTATATCAGTTGAATTAGAACCATCGGATTTAATATATCCTTCGATGTCAACTTCCTTCGGATAGCGGTAATATGTAAGGTAAACGGTGTCTACATCAAAACCAGACTTATACACCCTTACCGAATCTTCGCCTATTGTATAGAATGTTTCCCTAAAATCAAAATCAGGTTTGTTAAAAAAGTCGGCAAGAAGCTCATGCGAGTTTTCGTTCTTAGCCTCCCACATGGTAAAATCAGTGACCGTGCATTCACCTTTGGTAAATACGCCTGATATGTTTGAAAAAGAGAAGAAATCAGAAGGCAATGAAAATAAAGTGCTTTCCGGATTATCTTTATCTCCTCTCTCGTCAAGTTCTTTCGAATACACAACCAACTTTTGGATATAACGTATATCCTCTTCATTTTTCTTATCAAGGATATAACGAACAAGGCGGTTTTGTTCGTCATTAAAAAGCTGAACAAAACGTGCCTTGTCAAGTTTTATACCACCGTTGGTCATGTTTTCTTCAGCCTTCTGTAAGGCCCGGAGATAACAATCAACGATTCTCATAAATTATTATTTTTTGTCAGCGTATTGATCAACATCGAAACCTTTCTCATCTTCCTTTTTATTCTTGTCAGACTTAGTGCCTTCTATTTTTTTATGCTTGTTCTTTAAAGCATTATACGCTTCCAGGACACGTGACTTAGTTTCTAACATCGACTTATTGGAAGCAAGA
>OINO01000291.1_pt1 | contig 13967 bp, 10 predicted proteins | sample 1585381 | NCBI WGS metagenome assembly OINO01 (sample SAMN02674697, study PRJEB24791) | human gut metagenome, SKBSTL033 | isolation source: stool | host: Homo sapiens | place: USA
CGGATCGTGGGGCTGCTGGAGCAGAACGGCGAGAGCTGGAACGACTCCCTCCTCATCAGCGAGCCGGATGCCAACGGCCACTATACGTTTACGGCTGCGGAGGACAGCACCAGCGACCAGAAGAGCCTTGCCAACATGAAAGAGGGCCTGGGCCTGCAGCAGTACGCCACTGCCGATGACGTGATGGAAAAACTGGTGGAGGACTATGACCTCAGCGCCTACTCCCTCCACTGGCAGCGGGTGCTGGGCGGCATCCATTATGAGATGCAGCAGCAGGCGTTCTCCAACGTCAACAACTTTGTCATGGCCGAAAACGTCAGCGATGTGACCGTGGCCACCATCAAGGAAAACAGCCTCTCCCTGCCTGGCGTGGAGATCGTGGAGACCTCCACCCGCAGCTATGAGCAGGGCACGGTGCTGCCCCATGTGCTGGGCCGGGTGGGCAAGATCACGGCGGAAAAGTGGAAGGTGACCGATTCCAACGGTCAGGTGACCTATCCGCTGCGGGAAAAAGGCTATAACATGAACGATGTTCTGGGCATTTCCGGCCTGGAATCCGTTTATGAGGACGAGCTGCGCGGCAAGGACGGCGTGGAGACCATCACCCGCAATTCGGACGGCGTGATCGTGGATACAAAGCTCACCACTGTGCCGGAGCCGGGCCATACCGTGCAGCTGACCATTGACAGCAACTTCCAGCGTGCCGTGGACAAGGCACTGGCGGAAAACATTGATATGATCAACCGCGTGTACAATACCGGCACCATGAAAGCTGCCGCCGGTGCGGTGGTGGTGCTGGACGTGAAGGACGGCAGTGTGCTGGCTGCTTCCAACTATCCCAGCTATGACCAGAACCTGTATGCCGCCAACTATAGCGAGTACAGTTCCGACCCGAGCCTGCCGCTGTTCAACCGCGCATTGCAGGGCCTGTATACGCCGGGTTCTACCTTCAAGCCCGCCGTAGCGGTGGCTGCACTGGATAGCGGCCTCATCAACCAGTATTCTACCGTTTACTGCAACGGCGTGTACAACTACTTCAAGGATTACCACCCCCGCTGTACCCGCCATGGCCACAGCGGCAACATCGATGTGGTAACGGCCATCAAGTGGAGCTGCAACATCTTCTTCTATGATGTTGGCCGCCGCCTGACCAGCGATGTGTACGATGCCTATGCCTACAAGCTGGGTCTTGGCCAGCGCACCGGTGTGGAGGTGAGCGAGGCCGTGGGCCGTCTGACCACCAAGAGCGACTCCAACTATACGGCATCGCTGGATGTGCAGGCCGCCATCGGTCAGGGCAACACGGTGGTCTCGCCCATCCAGCTGGCTACCTACGCGGCAACGCTGGCCAACAACGGCACCCGTTACCGCACCCATTTCGTCAAGGCCATTCTGGACACCAACACCGGCGAGGTGCTCAGCGAGACCAAGCCCGAGGTCATGGATGTGATCGAAGGCACCGGCAACACCTTTGAGCTGGTGCGGCAGGGCATGAAGCAGGTGCCCAGCACCATCAGCGGCAAAATTTCCAGCTATCCGGTGCCGATCGCCTGCAAGACCGGTACACCTCAGCGCAGCGAGACCTATGCGCCCGGTAAGCACTATCTGAACGCCATGATGGTGGCTTACCTCCCGGCGGATGATCCGCAGATCGCCATTGGCATTAGCATTGAGTACGGAGGCTATGGTGCCCGTACCGGTGATCTGGTGGTGGACATTGCAAATGCCTATTTTGCCCTGAAGGATGGCAGCCTTGCCCAGCAGGCCGAAGCGGAAAAAGAAGCCGAGCAGGCCCAGCAGGAAGATCAGGCACAGACCACTGACCCAGCACAGGCCGCTGCAGGCCAGACCACCGGCAATGCCGCAGCCCAGCCTGCACAGATGACACCCGCCGCAGACACCGCTGCGCCGGAAACGGCAGCAGAAGGGGAAGCCCAGCCTGCCGTGCAGGACGAGCAGCAGCCCGCCGCAGACACCGAGCAGAACCCCGATGCCATTGCGCCGGAGAACTGAAAACGGGAGACAAAACCGACACGGGAAAGGGCACTGCAGCGGGGTTTTGAATGGAAACATCCCTGAAAAGAAAACAAAATTGAATGTTTTGTATAAAAACCGGTTGTAAAAGATTGGATTTTGTGATATCATTTCAACCGAAGGACTTTTTACAAGTGGGTCCGCATCGTGAAGAAAGAGGAGAGGGTAACGGATGACGATCGCACTCATTGCACATGACTCCAAAAAGGAGCTGATGGTTCAGTTTTGTACGGCTTACTGCCGTATCCTGAGCCAGCATAAATTGGTGGCCACCGGTACGACCGGTAAGTTGATCGCCGAGGCTACCGGTTTACAGGTGCAGCGCTTTCTGGCCGGTGTGCAGGGCGGCGACCAGCAGATCGCATCCCGCATCGCCTGCAATGAGATCGACCTGTTGCTGTTCTTCCGTGATCCCATCAACGCAAAGCCCAGCGAACCCAACGAAATGACACTGCTGCGCCTGTGCGATGTGCACAATATCCCCATGGCCACCAACATTGCCACTGCCGAGGTACTGATCCACGGCTTGGAGCGCGGCGATCTGGATTGGCGCGATATCGTGCATCCCCAGAACTGACAAAACGATTTGGAATGGCTCCGCGTGTGCTGCGCCATATTCAGCGGAAATTATATTGATAATGCGAAAATCGGGAGCATCTGCGGATGTTCCCGATTTTCATTTTCACGGGAATGGGGTCCGAACCGTAGAATGCATTTCTGCCGCCGTGCGGCTGTTTCCGCAGGAAGCAAAAACAGCAGATGCCGTGTGTCGCAGCGGCCTTGCCTGTAAAAAAAGAATTCCGGAGAATCCGCAGATTTTCCGGAATTCTAATATAAAAATAATGTTTCCGCTGAATATGGCCAGAGTGCAACGGAGGCCATTTGAAACGTACGGTTAAACTTTAAAATCCTCGGCCATCTCCGCCACATCTTCCGGGGCAAAATCGCCCAGCGGCAAGATCAGCCGTGCCAGCGTTTCCTGCGGCAGAGCTGCAAGAATCGTGCTGTCATCACTGCCGGTGCCTGCGGGCGGGCAGACGGTGTGCACGCCGTCTGCACCGGTCTCCACCCGGGCACGGTGAGTGGTTGCCACATATTGCATCCCAAGCTTGTCTGCAGCCGTCAGCAGGGCGGCAAACAGCGGCGTGCCGCCTTCGCCCAGAACGTCTGCGTCCTGTCCGGCCAGTGCTTCGGCGTTCAGCACGATGCACTCGATGCCAAGGGTCTCTGCTGCCTTTTTGGCGCTTTCCGCATCGGCGGTCTGTTCTGCTGCCAGCCGCACGGCAGCGCCCGCCACGGCAAAGCCCTGCTGCTGTAAAATGCGCACAGCTACGGCGCATTCTCTGCTGCCGTCCATCTGCACCAGAACCTTATCCTGACTCTCGTAGGTGTCGAACCCACTGCCGGGCAAAAATGTGTCGCTCATGTTCCCTGCCTCCCGCCATGTGCTTTGCTTTGGGCCACGGCCAGCTGGTCGCAGCGTTCGTTCTCCGGGTGGCCTGCGTGGCCCTTGACCCAGACATAGGTGATCTTGTGCCGGGCTTCCTGCTCCAGTGCCTGTGCCCAGAGATCCGGGTTCAGGGCAGGGGAGCCATCTGCTTTTTTCCAGCCCCGGCGCTGCCAGTTTTTGGCCCAGCCCTTCTGAAGCCCGTTGATGACATACTGGCTGTCGGAGCACAGCCGTACCTCGCACGGCTCCTTGAGCTGGCGCAGTGCTTCGATAAAGGCTGTCAGCTCCATGCGGTTGTTGGTGGTGCTGTCGTCGCCGCCGCTCAGCTCTTTTTCGTAAACTTTGCCGTTAAAACGGTAGCGCAGCACGGCACCCCAGCCGCCCGGGCCGGGATTGCCGCTGCATGCGCCGTCGGTGTACACTTCGACCTGCTTCATGCGGTTCTCCTTATAAAATGAGTTGCTTCTATTTAGCGCTATTTTCCGGCTTCTGTCAAGTGCGAATGTATATTCCGTGCCGGAGCTGCCAAACCTTGGAATTGACAAAAACGCCGGGAAATACTATACTTATCCTAACAAAATGCGTATAGGGGCGCACCGCAGGCGTGTGCCCGGGCGTTCCAACAGAAAAGCCACGGTCGCATCGAGCAGATGGACCTATCTGGCACAAAACCTCTTACGGAACAGGCAGCGGTTTGCAAAAAACACGCTGAGAAATAAATTCTATACGGTGCATCCAACGGAAGCCGATGCGATTTTTCAAGGTGCTTCCCATGCACAGCGCGGCTGTTCCCACAAGCGGGGACGGCCTGCGCTGTAATTATTTTGGAGGTCAGAATGGCACAGTCGAAAGAAAATACCAATAATTCCGCACGCAGCAAGGCAGCAGCTGCTGCTCAGAGCACCGGCGCACCCGCCGCGCAGACGGGCGAAAAGCGCCCCCGCACCACCCGCCGCCCTTATTATAACCGTCGGCCCCGCCGCCCGCAGCAGCCCAGAGAGGCCGCTGTGCCCATCCACATCTACCCGCTGGGTGGTCTGGGCGAAGTGGGCAAGAACATGACCGTGTACGAGTGCAACGGCGACATGATCATCGTGGACTGCGGCCTTGTGTTCCCGGACAGCGACATGTACGGCGTGGACATGGTCATCCCGGACTTCACCTTTGTGGTGCAGAACAAGGATAAGATCAAGGGCCTGCTCATCACCCACGGCCACGAAGACCACATCGGCAGCATCCCGTATCTGCTGCAGAAACTTGACCTGCCCATCTATGGCACCCGCCTGACCTGCGGCCTGATCCGCAACAAGCTGGAGGAGTTCGGTCTGGCAGGCAGGACCAAGTTCGTGGAGATCACCCCCAGACAGAAGATCAAGCTGGGCTGCTTTACCATTGAGCCCATCCATGTGAACCACTCCATCCCGGATGCGGTGGCCTTTGCCATCGACAGCCCGGCGGGCACCATCATCCAGACGGGCGACTTCAAGATCGATTACACCCCGCTGGCCTGCGGCCCCACCGACCTGACCACCCTCTCCGAGTACGGCCAGAAAGGCGTGCTGGCCCTGCTGAGCGATTCCACCAACGCGGAGCGCCCGGGCTTTACGGCCACGGAGCAGAAAGTGGCGGCAGGCGTGCGCAGCCTGTTTGCCCGCGCCCAGAACAAGCGCATCATCATTGCGACGTTCGCCTCCAACATTTACCGCGTGCAGCAGATCATCGATCTGGCTGTGGAGGATGGCCGCAAGGTGGCATTCAGCGGCCGCAGCATGGTGAACAACACCGCCATGGCGCAGGAGCTGGGCTATATGCACATCCCGGAGGGCACCCTCATCAGCGTGGATGAGCTGAACCAGTATCCTCCGGAGCAGGTAGTGCTCATTACCACCGGCAGCCAGGGCGAACCCTTGAGTGCCCTTTCCCGTATGGCATCCTGCAGTCACCGTCAGGTGCGCGTGGGCCCCGGCGACTTCATTATCATTTCGGCAAATCCCATTCCCGGCAACGAGAAGAGCGTGACCAAAATCGTCAATGGTCTGCTGCTGCTGGGGGCAGAGGTCATTTACGAGAGCATGTACGATGTGCATGTTTCCGGCCACGCCTGTCAGGAAGAACAGAAGCTCATGCTCACCCTGACGAAGCCCAAGTATTTCCTGCCGGTGCACGGCGAGTACAAGCAGCTCAAAAAGCATGCCCTCACCGCCGCAAGCCTCGGCATCCCCACCAGCAACATCCTCATTGCGGAGAATGGCTCCAACGTCATCCTCAGTCAGGATGAGATGAAGCTGGGCGAGCCGGTGACGGCCGGTGCCGTCATGGTGGACGGTCTGGGCGTGGGCGATGTGGGAAATGTAGTCCTGCGCGACCGCAAGCACCTGTCCGAGGACGGTCTGGTCATCATTGTGGCCACCGTGGACAGCAAGACCGGCAAGGTGCTGGCTGGCCCGGACCTTGTGAGCCGTGGCTTTGTGTATGTGCGCGAGAACGAGAGCCTGATGGACGGTGCACAGAGCATCGTGGAAAATGCGCTGGACCGCTGCGTGGATGAACATGTGCGCGATTGGAACAGCGTCAAGACCCGCGTGCGCGAGGCACTGAGCAGTTATATCTATCGGCGCACCAAGCGCAGCCCGATGATCCTTCCCATCCTGATGGAGGTCTGATCCGGGCACGCTGCCGCAAAGAATGCGGCGGAAGGCAGGAGATTTGATGAAACAAAAACCAAGATGGACATTGGAGATGCTCACCGCCAGTCTGGCCGTGCTGTGCGGCCTGCTGGTGCTGGTGCTGCTGATCCAGCGGCCCACGGCATGGCTGGCGCTGCTGGCACTGGTGGTGCTGTGGGGCGTTGTGGTGGTGCTGTTCCGCTGCCAGCTGCGCAAGTGGGTGGCCCGGTGGATGTGCGGCGGCAGCTTTGAAGGCTCCAAGCTGAAGTTCAGCCTGGAGCCGCTCTCTCAGCCGGCCGCGCTGCTTTCCGGTGAGACGGTGCTGTGGTACAATGCACAGTTCCGCACCCGCCTGTTGAACGGGCAGGATGCGCTGGTGAACCGCGTGCAGAAGGTGCTGCCCGGCCTTGATCTGCAGCAGTGCCGCAAGCAGGAGGGCCAGCTGCTGACCCTCGCGGACGGCATGTGGAGCGTACACAGCTCCACGGTGCCCGGTGATGCGGAGAGCATGACCCTGCTGGTGCTGAACGAGGAGACCGCCCTGCGCAAGGTGGAGGCGGAATACAAAGCCAGCCGTCCGGGCTATCTGGTGTTTCTGGTGGACGGCTACGACGATGTGTTTGGTGACATGCTGGACAGCGAGCGTGCCCGCCTGCTGGAAGGCATCAACCGCACGCTGGAGGATATGATCGGCCGGGGCAGCGGCTTTTTGCGCCGTGTGGCCAGCGGCCGCTATATCGCTGTGGTGGAAGAGCGCCAGATGGAGCAGTTCGCCAACCGGGGCTACGATGTGCTGGACAAGATCCGTGCGCTGGATCCCAGCGTGAACCTTTCGCTGTCCATCGGCATTGGCCGCGGGGCCAAGACTCTGCGGGAGGCCCAGGATATGGCCGTGCAGGCGCTGGATATGGCGCAGGGCCGCGGCGGCGATCAGGCCGCTGAAATGACACCGGACGGCTTTACGTTCTACGGCGGCGTGAGCCACGGCGTGGAAAAGCGCAGCAAGGTGCGCAGCCGCATCGTGGCCGATCAGCTGGTAAAGCTGATCAAGGAAGCCGACCATGTGGTCATCATGGGCCACCGCATGAGCGATCTGGATGCCATCGGCTCCGCTGAGGGCGTGCTGCGCATCTGCAAAATATGCGATGTCCCGGCGGTGATCGCGGTGCGGCGTGACGCTACCCTTGCAGGCAGCCTGATCGATGCATTGTGCCGTGCAGGCCAGAAGGACGACTTTATCGACCCGAGGGACGCACTGCCCATCATCTCCAAGCGCACCTTGTGCATCGTGGTGGATACATATCAGGTGGGCCTTGTGGAAAGCAAGGATATTCTGGAAAAATGCGGCAAGGTAGCCGTGATCGACCACCACCGCAAGGGCGTGGGCTACATCGAGAACCCGGCGCTGGTCTGCCATGAGCCGTATTCTTCCTCGGCCAGTGAGCTGGTCACAGAGCTTTTGCAGTACGTGGGCGAGCGCGACGACAAGCCCAACCGTGTGGAGGCCGAGGGCCTTTTGTCCGGCATCATGCTGGATACCCGCGATTTTACCCTGCACACCGGTGTGCGTACCTTTGAAGCTGCCGCTGCGCTGCGCCGCTATGGCGCGGAGACGGAGCGGGTGCGCCAGCTGTTCGATGTGACCATGGTGGAGTACAATGCCAAGGCAGATCTGGTGGAAAAAGCACGCATGTACAAAAATTGCGCGATCTCCGTCAGCGGCGAGGTGGCACCGGAAGCCCGCGTGGCCATTGCACAGGCGGCAAACGATCTGCTGACCATTCAGGGCGTGGATGCCAGCTTTGTGGCAGTGCAGGTGGGCACAGGCGTGAACATCTCGGCCCGCAGTCTGGGTGCCGTGAACGTGCAGGTGATCATGGAATCTTTGGGCGGCGGCGGCCACCAGACCATGGCAGCAGCACAGCTCAAGCATATCACGCCGGAAGCAGCCCGTGCCCGCATCGAAGGTGCCATCGACAAATACTATGCATCGCAGAAAAAGGGCGATGTAGAAGGAAAATAAACGGAACAGAGAGGATCACACCCATGAAACAGTACGATTACCTGATCGTTGGTGCCGGCCTTTATGGCGCGGTCTTTGCACAGGAAGCAAAAAAGGCAGGCAAGAAGTGCCTTGTGATCGATAAGCGCAGCCACATTGCAGGCAATATCTACACGGAGCCGGTGGAGGGAATCAACGTCCACCGCTACGGTGCACATATCTTCCACACCAACAACAAGGCTGTGTGGCAGTATGTGAACCAGTTTGCAGAGTTCAACCGCTACACCAACAGCCCGGTGGCAAACTACCACGGCGAGATCTACAACCTGCCCTTCAATATGAACACCTTTAATAAGATGTGGGGCGTTGTTACCCCTGCCGAAGCCAAGGCCAAGATCGAAGAGCAGAAGAAGGAAGCAGGCATCACCGACCCGCAGAATCTGGAAGAGCAGGCCATCAGCCTTGTGGGCACCGATATCTACGAAAAGCTTATCAAGGGCTACACTGGCAAGCAGTGGGGCCGCCCCTGCACCGAACTGCCGGCCTTCATTATCAAGCGTCTGCCGGTGCGCTTCACCTACGACGACAACTATTTCAACGCACTGTATCAGGGCATTCCCAATGGCGGCTACACCGCCATGGTGGAAAAGATGCTGGACGGCACCGAGGTGCGGCTGAATGTGGACTATCTGGCCGACCGCGAAAATCTGAACGCTCTGGCCGAGAAGGTGGTCTACACCGGCCCGGTGGATGCCTACTTTGGCTACAAGCTGGGTGCTCTGCAGTACCGCAGCGTCCGTTTTGAGACCGAGGTGCTGGACACCGACAACTATCAGGGCAACGCGGTGGTCAACTATACCGATGCGGAAACTCCCTACACCCGCATCATCGAGCACAAGCACTTTGAGTTCGGCACCCAGCCCAAAACGGTCATCAGCCGCGAGTACAGCGCTGAGTGGAAGAAGGGCGACGAGCCGTACTACCCCGTCAATGACGAGAAGAACGGTGCCCTGTATGCCGAGTACAAGAAGCTGGCCGATGCGGAGCCGGACGTGATCTTTGGCGGCCGTCTGGGTGAGTACAAGTATTACGACATGGACAAGGTCATTGAGGTAGCTCTGGACGTGGCCGCAAAGGAACTGAAATAAGAAAACTCCTTCCGTCATCACCTGCGTGATGCCAGCTGTTCCCCTTCTGGCACTTTGTGCCACCTCCCCCGGCCGGGGGAGTCTGTCTCAAAGAAGGAGTCTCTGGCGAAAAGGACAAGCTTTCAGTTTTGCCAAAGGCCCCATCTCAGAGGGGGCTGTCTGCGAAGCAGACTGGGGGAGTTCACCTGAGGAAAATGCTGCAATGCGTGCTTCCTCTTGCCCAAAAGCGACAAATGCGCTATACTATAAACACAACAACTGCACCGGTTTTCCGGTGAGAAGTGAGGGATAACATCATGAAAGTGATTCTCAAGCAGGATATCAAGGGCATTGGCAAGAAGGACGAGATCCACGAGGTCTCCGACGGCTACGCCCGCAACTATCTGTTCCCGCGCAAGCTGGCCGCTGTGGCAGATGCCAGCGCTGTGAACGTTGCCCGCAGCAAGGAAGCTGCTGCCGATTTCCACGAGGCTGAGACCGTAGCTGCTGCCAAGGATCTGGCCGCAAAGATCGAGGGCAAGACCGTGACCATCAAGGCCAAGGGCGGTGCATCCGGTCGTCTGCACGGCAAAGTCACCGGCAAGGAAGTTGCCGATGCGTTGGCTCAGCTGGCAGGCGCACCCATCGATAAGAAGAAGATCGAGCTGGAGACCAAGGACATCAAGGATGCCGGTGTGTTCAACGGCAAGGTCCGTCTGCACGTTGGTGTGGTCGCTTCTTTCAAGATCATGGTGGAAGTGGAACAGGTCTGATTTTTCTGCCATCTGCGCCCCCTCACAGCAGGGGGCGCTTTTTGGCTTTTCAGCGAAATGATGCAAAAGGATAAACTACCATGCCGAACGAACGACATTATTCCAATGAACTGAATCTGGAAAGCGTGGGCATCAACCTGCCCTACAACATGCAGGCAGAGCAGAGCGTGCTGGGTGCGGTGCTGCTCAAACCGGAAACGCTCACCGACTTGGTGGAGATCATCCGGCCGGAGATGTTCTACACCCGGCAGAACGCGCAGATCTACTCCGAAATGCTGCGCCTGTTCACCGCCGACCAGACCATCGACTTTGTGACGTTGCTGGACGCTGTTATCTCGGACGGTGTGTTCCCCAGTGCCGACGAAGCAAAGGTGTACCTGACCGGCCTTGCCGAGACGGTGCCCAGCATTTCCAACGTGAAGGCCTATGCCCAGATCGTGCAGGAAAAGTATCTGGTGCGCCAGCTGATGGGCGTTGCAAAGGACATCCTGCAGGATGCCGGAGATGAGCCGGATGCCGACCTGCTGCTGGAAAACGCGGAGCAGCGCATTTATGAGATCCGCTCCGGCCGCGATTCCAGCGCACTGACACCGCTTTCCTCCAGCATGGTGGAGACCCTGACCAACCTGCAGAAGATCAGCGGCCCGGATGCGGACAAATACAAGGGCATCCCCACAGGCTTCCGCCTGCTGGATACGGTGCTCACCGGCCTTGGCCGCGGCGACCTCATCATCCTTGCGGCCCGCCCCGGTATGGGCAAGACCAGCTTTGCGCTGAACATCGCCACCCGCGTGGCCATGCAGCAGAAGGTGCCGGTGGCCATTTTCAGCTTGGAAATGACCAAGGAACAGCTCACGAACCGCATCCTTTCTGCTGAGGCCGGCATCGACAGTCAGGCATTCCGCACCGGTGCCCTGCGCGCCGAGGACTGGGAATATCTGGCCCTTGCCACCGAAAAGCTGCACGATGCACCCATCTATATGGACGATACCTCCGGCATCACCATCACCGAGATGAAGGCGAAGATCCGCCGGGTGAATCAGGACCCCACCCGCCCGAATGTGGGCCTCATCGTCATCGACTATCTGCAGCTGATGACCACCGGCCAGCGCAGCGAAAACCGCGTGCAGGAGATCAGCTCCATCACCCGAAACCTCAAGATCATGGCCAAAGAGATGAATGTGCCGATCATCGCTCTGAGCCAGCTGTCCCGTGCGGTGGAAAAGCAGGGCAACAACTCCTCCCACCGCCCCCAGCTGTCCGACCTGCGTGATTCCGGTTCCATCGAGCAGGACGCCGACTGCGTGCTGTTCCTCTACCGTGATTCCTATTACGCCAGCCAGAACCCGGACGGTGCCGAGGTGGATGCCGACACGGCCGAGTGCATCGTGGCCAAGAACCGCCATGGTGAGACCAGTACCGTGCCGCTGGGCTGGGACGGTGCCCACACCCGCTTCATGGATGTGGATTTCAAGCGCTGAACCGATGAAAAACGAGAAAGACTGCCGGGCTGCGGTGCGGGATTTCTGCCTGCAGAACCGGCTTTTGTGTCCGGGGCAGCCGCTGCGGCTGGCGGCGGCGGTTTCCGGCGGGGCCGACAGCATGGCGCTGCTGCTCCTGTTGCGGGCGCTGCAGCCGGAGTTCGGCTACACCCTCTCAGCCTGCCATGTGAACCACGGCCTGCGCGGTGAGAGCGCTGACCGGGACGAAGCCTTTGTGCGGGCGGAATGCGCCCGGCTGGGTGTGCCGCTGCGGGTGTTCCATGCTGCAGAGATGGCCGACGAAGTGGGCCTGCCGTCGGAACATGCCGGGGAGGACTGGGCGCGCCGCCTGCGCTATGCCTGCTTTGCGCGTTTGTGCGGGGAGGGGATAGATGTCGTTGCAACGGCCCATACTGCAAATGATCAGGCTGAGACCCTGCTGCTGCGGCTGGCCCGGGGCACGGGGCTGCACGGTGCGGCAGGCATCCGGCCAAAGCGCGGGTGCTACCTGCGGCCATTGCTGGCTCTTACCCGGCAGGATACCGAAAGCTTCTGCCGTGCAGCCGGGCAGGCATGGGTCACAGATGAGACGAACGCGACCGATGCCTATGCCCGCAACCGGGTGCGCCGTGCGGCGCTGCCTGCGCTGCAAAGCACCAACGGCGCAGCGGCGGAAAACCTTGCCCGCTTCTGCGAGAAGGCAGCCCGCGCGGATGCCTATTTTGCCCGGAAGGCCGAAGAGCTGCTTTCTGCTGCACGTCTGGATGCGGCACAGGCTGCCATCAAAAGCCCGGAAGCCTGTACGGTGTGGCGGCTGGGCCCGCTTTCCGCTGCGGATGCGCTTATTTTGGAAGCAGCCATGCACTCGCTGACGGCTCCCGTGCGTGACGCAGAGGAAAAATATGTGCAGCTGCTGTGCGGCCTTGTGCGGCGCGGCAGCGGTGCGGTACAGCTGACTGACCGGGTGCGCTTTTGTGCCGGAGACGGATGCTTCTGGCAGGAGATTGTGCCGGAACGGTCCCGGCAGCAGGAAGACAAACGGCCGGAAAGCCAGCCCTTTCAGCCGGAAAAACAGGCAGAATACTGCCTTGCGGGCGGCTGGAAGGTGACTGCAGGGCTTTTTACGGCTGATTTTGAAGAAAAAATACAAGTCGTTCATAAAAAAGACTTAAAAAATCAGGCGGATTATGCTAGAATAACTACGTTGTATGCTGGTCTTGTCCTGCGCACTCGCCAGCCGGGAGATGTCTACCGCCCGGCGGGGCGAAGTGTACACAACCGGCTGCGCAAGTGGATGAACGAAACGGGCATCCCGGCCAGCCAGCGCGATCAGCTGCCGCTGCTGGCGGCGGGCAGCGAAGTACTGTGGGTCTGCGGTGCAGGCTTTGCCGAGGGCCTTGCCCCGGATGCAGACACTGCGCAGGTGCTGCAGATGGAAATGGAACATAGGGAGGAAATAACATGAGTATGCATGATGATATCAAGACTGTTCTGGTCAGTGAAGAAGAGTTAAAGGCAAAGGTTGCTGAGCTGGGTGCCCAGATCAGCAAGGATTACGAGGGCAAGAACCTTGTTCTGGTGTCCATCCTCAAGGGCTCGGTGGTGTTTATGGCCGACCTGATGCGTGCGGTGAGCATTCCCTGCAGCATCGATTTTATGGTGGTGTCCAGCTACGGTGGCAGCAACACTGTTACCAGCGGCCTTGTAAAGATCATCAAGGATCTGGACGGTGATCTGTCCGGCAAGGATGTGCTGATCGTGGAGGATATTCTGGATACCGGCGTCACCCTCTCGAATCTGGTGCCCATGCTCAAGATGCGCAACCCCAACTCGGTAAAGATCTGCACCATTCTGGACAAGCCCAGCCGCCGCAAGGCCGATATCCAGCCCGACTACGAGGGCTTCCAGGTGCCGGACGAGTTCGTGGTGGGCTACGGTCTGGACTACGATGAAAAATACCGCAACCTGCCTTATGTGGGTGTGCTCAAGCCTGAAGTCTACGAGAAGTGATTTCTCACACTATAATTCATCCAAGAACTGGAGTTGATTTTTTTGCAATCCAAAAGACCCCGTTTCAATCCGCTGATCCTTGCTCTGGCGCTGGCGGCGGTGCTGATGGTCTGGTCGGTGCTGGGCGGCACCGGCTCTGCCAACAGCTCTTCCATGGAATATTCCACGGTGGTGCATTATTTTGAAAGCCTGCAGGTCACGCAGTTCTCGCTGGACCTGAACACCGGTGTCATCACCATGAACCTCAAGGAAGGCGGCAAGAACAACCTGCCCCTGCCCGATACCACGTCCCAGAGCACCACGCAGGCCACCGGCGGACTGCTGAGCGGTATGCTGTCCTCCTCGGATGAGGATACTGCTGCGCAGAAGAACAGCGACGGCACTGTGACTGTGCGCTACAAGCTGCCCTATGCATCTATGTTCG
>OINO01000307.1_pt1 | contig 13521 bp, 15 predicted proteins | sample 1585381 | NCBI WGS metagenome assembly OINO01 (sample SAMN02674697, study PRJEB24791) | human gut metagenome, SKBSTL033 | isolation source: stool | host: Homo sapiens | place: USA
ACGTGTGCTCTTCCGATCTAGTTGGCCACATCGTCCAGCTTCGCGGCTGCGCGTCCAAAGTAAAGATACTTCTCGTTTTTGTAGCCCAGCATGCTGTCCATGGTATTGATAGCCTTGTAGGTCAGCGCCAGCGGTGCCCCGCCGATGAGCATATACAGCAACGGCGCAATGACGCCGTCGCTGGCATTTTCGGCCACCGTTTCCACCGCAGCTTTGGTCACACCCTCTGCGGTCAGGTTCTGGGTGTCGCGGCCCACGATGCGGCTCACGGCTTTGCGAGCGGCGGGCAGGTCGTTCCGAACCAGCTCGTTATACACATTTGTGCTCTCCTGCGCAAGGCCCCTTGCCGCCAGCGCCTGCCCGCACCAGAACATCTGCACCGCAAGGCCCAGCCACGGGCTGAGCTTTGCCGCCGCCAGACACACAAGGCTCGTGACCAGAAAGGTGCCCACCGGCAGGCAGAACGCCGTCACGGCACCGCCCAGCAGCTCGCCCTGCGGGGTGCCGGGCAGGCGGGCGCGCAGGAATTTTTCCAGCCGGGAGATGCATCTTCCCATAAGCACTACCGGGTGCGGCAGCCACGCCGGGTCGCCAAAGAGCGCGTCCAGCACAAAGCCGCCGACAACTGCCTGAAGGATCATGCCTTGCTCTCCTTTGTGTACTGGACGGTCTTCACGAGATACAGCAGATGCTTTTCCGTCCAGTCCTTTGCATCCAGCACAAAGCCGCCCGCGTTGGGCCCGCACCATGCGTAATAGTCCCTGTGGGGGACGGCAAACCGCTCCATGGCGGCCATCTGGGTGCCGCCGTGGGCCAGAATGACCAGCCGCTCTTCGCCTGCGGCAAGAGCTTTATCGATCAGCTCTGCCACGGTGCGGCAGATGCGGTCTGAAAAATCTGTCTTGCGCTCTCCGTCCGGGCAGGGGCTTTCGCAGTTGGCCTTCACCCATGCCTGATACTCGGGGTCCTTTTCCATCTCGATGAAATTGCGGCCCTCAAAGCTGCCAAAGCACATCTCTTTCAGGCCGTCCACCGGCACAAGCTTTGCCTCCGGGAACAGGATGCGCGCCGTCTGGCTGGTGCGCTGCAGGGTGGAAACATAGACCACATCGGGGTCAAAATCTGCCCGGCGCAGCTGAGCAGCGCCTTCGGGTGAGAGCGGGATGTCGCGCTGGCCCTGATAACGCTTCTGGGCGTTGTATTCCGTCTGGCCATGACGCAGAAGATAGATCAGCATTGAGACAATTCTCCTTTCAAAACCGTGGGGATGCCGCAGAACATCTGCACCACGCATTCGGCCCGTGCGGCCAGCAGGCAGGCAAGCCTGCCCGCCGCCTCGCGGTCTGCGCGCTGTTTGACATCCATCGGCACAACACCGCCGCCTACCTCGGTGGCGATGAGGATATCGTATTCATGGGCAAGCTTGTCTGCCAAGGCAGGCAGGTCGGCGGCATCGGCAGCCAATACCTGCACGTCCGAAAGACGCTTGCCGGGAAGTGTTTGCGCAAAGGTGCGCTTGCCGCTGTAGAGCGGCCCGGTAATAAAGATCATAGCAGCCCTCCCCACTGGCAGGCACACAGCGCCGCCAGCATCCAGAGCTCGGCCTTTTGCAAAAACCACCCGGCAAGGTCGCCGGTGATGCCGCCGAACTGTTTCCGGCTCACGGCATGGTAGCGCCAGAGCACCGCCAGCGCTGCCAGCACCAGCGCCCAGCCGCCCAGCGCCGCCATGCCCACGCACAGCACTGCGGCCAGCACCGCCAGCGCCCGGCGCACCACAGTTTTGTCTGCTGCAGTGGCAAAGGTGTGTGCAAGACCGGTGTTTTTTGCCATGGGGAACGATGCCACCGCAAGGCCCGAAAGCGCCCGTTCCAGCACCAGTGCCAGAACCCACAGCACACCCACGCGGGGTGTAAAACTCACACAGGTGCACAGGGCAAAATAAGCCAGAAAATAGCTGCACAGTCGGATGACCGCAAAAGCACCGCAATGGGGGTCTTTTAATATTTCCAGCTTCTTTTCTCGGTCGCCGTAGCTGGAAAGGGCATCGCAGGTGTCGGCATAGCCGTCCAGATGGATGCCGCCGGTGATCCATACCGGGATCAGCGCAAAGCCTGCCGCCTTGGCAAGGCCCGGCAGGGGCAACGCGCCACACACACACCACGCCGCACCAATAACGACACCAATGAGCGGGAAGGCGCACATGGCGTAGCGCATATTTTTTTCGTTCCAGTCGAACTGCGGCACCGGGATGGCCGAAAACATGGCAAAAGCCACCGCGATGGTCTGCAAAACGATCATTTTTCCACTCCTTTATGATAGACTGGGATGCCGCATACCACCCGCACCACATTGTCGGCCCGGGCGGCAAAGGCATTGTTTACCTGCGCCAGTGCCAGCAGATAGCGGCCTGTGTCACCGGCATAGTCGGCCCCGCCGCTGAACACCTCGTTGGAAACAACGATGAGGTTTTCGCACTGGGCTGCAAGGCTTTCCAGCCCGTGCAGGATGGCTTTGGCCGCGTTTTCCCCTGCTCCCGCCGGGTCGTACAGCTCGTTGGCCGCAAGGTTGCCCAGGTCTTCCAGCAAGGCGGTGCCCCGCGCAGGCAGGCGCACATTGTCCAGATGCAAGGGACACTCCACCGTCACAAACTGCTTTGCGGCCCGCATTTTGCGGTGCTTTTCCACCCGGGCGGCACACTCGGCATCCCACACCTGCATGGTGGCAAGATAGTAGCGGGGGCCGGTGGTTTTCAGCACAAGGCTCTCGGCATATTCACTTTTGCCGCTGGCCGCGCCGCCCAGAACCAGCGTCAACATTGGGGCGTATACGGCGCAATGCCGCCCTCCGCAAAGGAGTAGCACCCGCCGTATACGGCCAGCGCCATATCCCACAGCGGGATGCTGGCCACCGCGCCGGTGCCCTCGCCCAGATGCAGCCCCGCCGTAATGATGGGTGCCTTGCCCAGTGCTTCCAGCACGATGCGCGCGGCAGGCTCTGCCGAGCAGTGGCTTGCAAACACAGCCTTTGCCGCCGCCGGGCACAGCCGCACGGCGCACAGCGCGGCCACTCCGCTGATAAAGCCATCTGCCAGCACCGGCACACCGGCCAGTGCACCGCCCAGAAACACACCGCACAGGCCCGCGATATCAAAGCCGCCAAGCTTTGCAAGAACATCCAATGTGTCTTCCGGGTCCGGCTCATTGCAAAGGATGCCGCGGCAGATGGCATCCACCTTACGGGCAAGCCCTTCGTCCGAGAGGCCCGCACCGCGCCCGGTCATAAGCTCCACGGGCTGGCCCAGCAGCACTGCCGCCACCGCGCTGGAGGTGGTGGTATTGCCAATGCCCATTTCACCGGTGGCGATGAGCCTGTAGCCATCCTCTGCCAGTTCCCGGGCAAGGGCAATGCCCTCCCCAACGGCCTGCACGGCCTCGGCCCGGCTCATGGCAGGGCCTTGGGTAAAATCCGCCGTGCCTGCGGCAATGCGGCAGCTGCGCACGCCGGGCACCGGTTCGCCTGCCATGCCCATATCCACGGGCAGAACATCGCAGTGGGCCGTGCGGGCCATCTGGCACACACTGGTGCGCCGCATGGCAAGGTTTTCGGCCACGGCACGGGTCACTTCCTGCCCGGTCTGGCTCACGCCCTGCGCCACCACGCCGTTATCCGCGCAGAGCACCACCACCACCCGGCGGGAAAGATCAAGCTCCGCACTGCCGGTAAGGGCGGCGGCATCCTCCAGCATGGTCTCCAGCCGGCCCAACCCGCCCAGAGGCTTTGCAAGGCTGGCCCAGTGGGCGTGTGCCGCCGCGCGGGCAGCTTCGTTGGCCGGGGTGATACCCGCCAAAAGTGCATTCAGTTCCGTTTCGGTCATTTTGGTCATCCTTTTGTTTTGCTGTATCGTTCTGCCGCGCGCACAAAGCGGCCCGGCAGGGGCGTGCCCGCCCAGTATAAATGCGGGAAGCCCGCATAGAAATTCTCGTTTGCAAAGCCGCATTCCCACTGCATTTTTTCGTTTTTGCAGGCAGTAAATGCAGTGCCGTTTGCGGTGGAATCCCAGTGGTGGAATTCGTGGATGGGCAGCGTTTCTCCGGCGCAGAAGAGCATACTGTCCGCCTTGGCGGTCATTTCGGCATAGCCAAAGCGCACCAGCCTTCCCACCCGGATGCCATCGCCCGGCAGAACGTCTGCCATGGGCCACACCTTACCGTCGGCATCCTCAAGACTCCGGCCCAGATACAAAAAGCCGCCGCATTCGGCCGCTGTGGGCAGGCCCGCCTGCACGGCCTGCCGGATGGAAGCCAGCATGGTTTTGTTTTCACTCAGAGTTTTGGCGTACAGCTCCGGGTAGCCGCCGGGCAGATACAGCCCGCCTATATTTTCCGGCAAAACCGCATCCTGCACCGGGCTGAAAAGCACAAGCTCCGCCCCGGCATCCCGCAGTGCGTCCAGCGTTTCGGCATAGGTAAAGCAGAACGCCTCGTCCTTTGCCACCGCAATGCGGACGGATGTGGGTGCAGCTGCTCCCGGCAAAGCTTCCGGCGCAGGCTTTTCGGTCAGCACGGCAAGGCGCTGCCAATCCAGCACCAGTGCATCGGCCAGCAGGGCGATCTTTTCCTGCAGGTCGGCAATTTCATCTGCAGTCTTCAGGCCGAGGTGTCGGCTTTCTACCGCTGCCTGCGGCAAATGGGGCAGATAGCCCAGCACCGGCAGGCCGGTCTCCCTTTCCAGCAGGGCCTTGAGCATTTTATACAGCTTTTCGGAACAATCATTGAGCAGGATGCCCGAAACATGGCTGTTTTTGCGGAAGCTCACAAGGCCCTGAATTTGTGCGGCCAGCGTCACGCTGGCACCCTTGGGCTGTACCACCAGCAGCACCGGCAGGCCCAGCGTATCCGCCAGTTCCCAAGCGCTGGCACGGGTGGTCAGGCCCTGACCATCATAAAAGCCCATAGCGCCCTCGCACACGGCGGCACCATGCCCGGCGGCATAGCGGGCAAAAATGGCCCGCACCATATCCCTGTTGGAAAGAAACAGATCCAGATTGTGGCTGTCCACCTGCAGAGCCGAGCGGTGGAACATGGGGTCGATGTAGTCCGGCCCGCTTTTGAACGCACAGGGGTCGGCCCCGCGCTTTTTCAGCGCCGCCAGCACTGCGCAGGCAACAGTGGTCTTGCCGCTGCCGGAAGAAGGCGCGGCGATGAGGAATTGCATCATTTGCGTGTACCCGTAATGAGGAAGATGGGGTTATTGGCCATGAGCAGGTGCAGTCGGCCCGCCGGTTTTGTGCGGCTGACGGCGATCTGCGTTACCTCTGCGGTCAGGCCCCGGGCCGTGAGGGCGGCAATGGCAGCGCCCAGCGTTTCCAGCGCAATGGCCGAAATGCAGATGCGTGCGTTCGGATTCTTGCCGAGCACTTCATCCAGCACGGCTTCCATGCCGCCTTTGGTGCCGCCGATGAACACGGCATCCGGCGCAGGCAGGTCTGCCAGCACATCCGGTGCGCGGCCCTCGATGAGGATGAGGTTGCAAGCATGGAACTTTGCCCGGTTTTTACGGATCAGTTCACAGGCATCCGGTTCACACTCCACGGCGTAAACGCGGCCTTTGGGTGCCGCCAGCGCAAGCTCCACGCTCACACTGCCGGTGCCTGCGCCCACATCCCACAGAGTGTCGGTGGGCATTACCGCCAGCTTTGCCAGCGCAGCAGCGCGCACCTCCTGCTTGGTCATGGGCACCTCGCTCCGGATGAAGCTTTCGTCCGGGAAGCCCGGCGCACGCAGCTGCGGCAGATCAAAGTTTTCCACCAGAAGCACGCTGAGTGGTGCAAAGCTCTGCCCCGCCAGCTCTGCAGCAGAACCGTAGCGGATGGCTTCCGCTTCGGTGCCAAGGTTTTCGCCCACCACGCCGTGGGCTTCGCCCATACCGGCATCGGTCAGCTTCTGGCACAGAGAGGCGGGCGTTTCAGTGCCGCCGGTGAGGAAGAACACCGAACGGTTCATCATGCACTCGGCCACCGGGTCGCAGGCACAGCCATGGGCCGAGACCAGCTTCCAGTCCTGCCACGGTCGGCCCAGCGCCGCTGAAAGCAGCTGGATGCTGGAAACGCCCGGATACACCCGCGCGGGGATGCCCAGCGCCCGCAGCGGCGTGAGCAGACCGGACGCACCGGAGTAAAATCCGGTATCGCCGCTGTAAAGCACGGCAGCATCCTGCCCGGGGTTTTGTGCCAGTGTTTCCAGAATGTCAGCGGGCTGGTAGAGCGCGAACTGCCGGGCCATGCTGTCTGCAGGCAGGCCCGCCAGCAGCCGCTTTGCACCGAACACAAGGCCCGCGCTGCGCACAGCCTGCTGCGCCTGCGCCGAAAGGGCTTCCCATTTTCCGCTGCCCATGCCGATCAGTGTGACCATTGCAAAATCTCCTTGCAATACGCTAAAATTTGTGTTTCCGTCTCGCCAGTTTCCGGCGGGCGGCGCAGCACCACCAGCTGTGCGCCGGTATCGGCAGCGGCCTGCACCTTCTCGGCAAAGCCGCCCGCTGCGCCGCCGTCCTTGGTGACGAGGTACCGGATCTGGAACTGTGTTATCAACGCCTTATTCAGCGCCAGACTGAACGGCCCCTGCATGGCAATGATGTTCCGGTGCGGGACATTGGCCGCTTCACAGGCGGCAATGCCCTCCGGCGTGGGCAGGACGCGCGGGTAAAGCCGCGCCGGTTCCAGCCCGGCAAACACAGCCAGCTCCTTGGCACCGGTGGCAAGCAGGATATTGCCCTCTGTCCCGGCCAGATATTCTGCAGCCTGCGCTGCTGTTTCAAACACCGCACAGCCGGGCGGCAAGGGGCTTTGCGCACGCAGTAGGCGGCGGTATTCCACGCCCGCCTGCACCGCTGCAGCGCGGATGTTCCTGGTGGCATCCACTGCATAAGGGTGGGTGGCATCCACGCAGAGATCAGCTCCCGCCAGCAATGCCGCCATGGCATCCGGCTGCAGCCGCCCGGCGTGCACCGTGATGCCCGCCATTTCGCCCTGCTCCTCGGCCCCCAGCGGCGTTGCCACGCACACCGTTACCGCAACGCCAAGCTCTGCCAGCTTTTTGGAGAAGCGGCGGCCCTCGGTGGTGCCGCTGAACACGACCGCCTTCACTTACGGTACCCCCGCGGCGTGACCATCCGGCCCGAAAGGGCGCGGGTATTGCTGTTGCCGATATACACGGTGGTGAACATATCCACCGGCGTGTTTTCCAGCTCGGCCAGCGTCAGCACCCGGGCACTCTGGCCCTCGCGGCCAATGTTGCGCACAAGGCCGCAGACGGTATCATCCGCCTTGCCGTTTGCGCGCAGGATGCGCACTGCCTTTTGCAGGTAGTCCGGCCTGCCCTTGGAGGAAGGATTATAGAGTGCAGCGCAGAAATCTCCCTGCGCTGCGCAGGCCAGCCGCTTTTCGATGACCTCCCACGGGGTAAGCCGGTCGGAAAGGGAGATCACGCAGAAATCGTGGGCCAGCGGCGCGCCCAGCACAGCCCCGCCGCTGAGGGCGGCCGTAAGGCCGGGCACCACTTCTACGGCAACGTCCGGGTAATCCTGCGCCAGTTCCAGCACAGGGCTGGCCATGCCGTAAACGCCTGCGTCGCCGCTGCACACCATCACCACGCGCCTGCCGGTATTCGCCTTTTCCAGCGCCCAGCGGCAGCGGTCGATTTCCTTGGTCATGCCGGTGGAATAATATTCCTCACATGGGAACTCCGGCTCGATCAGGTCAAGATAAAGTTTATAGCCGCAGATGGCATCTGCGTGTTCCAGAACATTCCGGGCTTCCTGCGTCAGGTAGTAAACATCTCCGGGGCCAATGCCCACCACGTAGACTACCTTTTCCGGTTCGTCGATCTCAAATTCCATCGGGTCAAACATTCTGCCACCTCCAGTCCGGGGCATAGGGCCGCACGGCCAGCGCAAAGGTCACGCCGGTATGGGCATATTTGTGAAAAACGAGTGTCCCGCCTGCGGCCAGCACTGCCGACCGTTCACAGACATTGTCCACGCCGGTAACGCTCTGCACAAAGGCCGAAGGCGTAAAGCTGCCGGGGGCGGCACGCAGCTGTTCCGCTGTGAAAAACTGCACCGGCCAGCTGTGGCTCTTACAGAAGGTCAGCAGGCCCGCCTCGTTTTGTTTTAAGTCGATGCTTGCCGCCGCCGTGATGCATTGCGGCGCAAGGCGGTTCTGGGCACAGAAAGCTGCAAAGGCTTCGGCCAGCGTTTCGGCGCTGGTGCCGCGTTTGCAGCCCACGCCCAGCACGCCGATGCGCGGCACCAGATGCAGCGCATCTCCCGCCGGGCAGAGGGTGAGGGCAAAGTCCGGGGCATCTCCCGCCGTGATCCCATCAGGCGGTGCACCCGCAATAGGCCAGTCGGATGCGAACTGCACCGTTTTGCCCGCCAGCAGTGCACCGCTGACAAGCTTGATGCGCTCCGGCTCCAGCACGGTGCAATTCTGGTGCTTTGCCCACTCGTCCACCGCAAACACACCGTTTGCGTCGGTGGCTGTGGTGATCACCGGCACCGCACCGCACACAGCGGCAAGCGCCCGGGCAAGGTCGTTGGCACCGCCCAGGTGGCCTGAGAGGATGGGCACGGCAAAGCGGCCGCACTCGTCCAGCACCACAACGGCAGGGTCCTGTGCCTTGCTTTGGCAGTGGGGCGCAATGGCCCGCACCGCAATGCCCACAGCACCTACAAAAACAAGGGCATCGCTCCCGGCAAACTGGCGGGCCGTCCAATCGGCAAGGTGCACCTGCCCGGCTTCATGGCCGCAGCGGGCCACGCTGCCGGGATATGCCGCCGCCAGTTTTTGGGCCAGTGCAAGGCCCTTTGCCGTAAAGGCCAGATAGGCGCGGGTCACTGGTCTGTCCCCTTGCGGAACTCGGTGGTAAAGGCCGGGTCGTAGAGCTTGCTGCGCTCATAATTCCGGCCCAGAAAGCCGCCTGCCACAATGAGCGCCGTTTTGGTGATGCCCGCTGCATGAACGCTTTCCGCCAGCGTACCTACGGTGCAGCGAACCGTTTTTTCTTCCGGCCATGTGGCCTTATACACCACCGCTGCCGGGGTATCCGGCGTATAGGCACCGCCTGCCAGAAGCGCCTGCTGTACTTTGTCCACAAGGCCGATGGATAGAAAAATGACCATCGTTGCCCCGTGGGCGGCAAGGCTTGCCAGCTTTTCTTTTTCCGGCACCGGGGTGCGGCCCTCCATGCGGGTGATGATGACGGTCTGGCTGACGGTGGGCAGGGTGTACTCGGCGTTCAGTGCCGCCGCTGCGCCGCAGAAGCTGGACACACCGGGGGTATCATCGTAGGGAATGCCCTCGGCATCCAGCACATCCATCTGCTCCCGGATGGCACCGTAAAGGCAGGGGTCGCCGGTGTGCAGGCGCACGGTGATCTTACCCGCAGCTTCCATCTGCCGCATCACATCCAGCACCTGCTCCAGCGTCATTTCAGCGCTGTTATAAATGGCGCAGTCTGCCTTTGCAAGGCCCAGCAGGGCCGGGTTCACCAGACTGCCCGCATAGATGATGCAGTCGGCTTTCTGAAGCAGGGCCGCGCCCCGCCGGGTGATGAGGTCCGGTGCGCCGGGGCCTGCACCAACAAAATGTACCATAACGTTACTCCTTTACCAAAACGGTGGCAAAATAACCGGCCTGTTCCTGCGGCCGCTCAAGGGAAAGATCCGGGTAGACCCGCTCGTCCGGCAGACCGCAGTTGCACACAAGTGCGCTTTTTTTCAGCTTATCTGCCTGCTGCAGGGTATCCAATAAGACAGGCAATTGCCTGCCGGCTTTCATCAATACCTTGGTGCCGGGCATTTCCAGCACGCGGTCTGTCCAGCCGCCGGGCGCAATGGTAAGCGGCGTATCCATGCCGCCGGTCAGCGGCACATTCAGCCGCGCCGCCGCCGCACAAAAGCTGGGCACGCCTGCCGCCATGGCGGTGGCATAACCCCCGGCCTGCAAGATCTCCTGCAGGTAACCAAAGGTGGCATAGATGGAAACATCACCGATGTTCAGCATGGCAACGTCCTGCCCGGCATCCAGATACTGCCGCACCGCGGCGGCGGCTTTTTCGTGCGAAGCCGCCAGCGCAGCCGGGTCACGGCTCATGGCAAAGTACAGCGGGACGATGGTCTTGCCGTCCAGCGCTTCTCCCAGCGCACTGCGGGCGATGTCCAGCGCCAGCATCTGGCCGGAAGCAGTCTGCGGCGCGGCCAGCACCGGGCACTGCCGGATGAGCCGCACAGCCTGCAGCGTCATCAGCTCCGGGTTGCCGGGGCCGACGCTGACACCGTAAAATGTACCTTTCAGTTCTGCCATTCCTGCATCAGCTCCTTTGCCGTTTTTGTCTCGCCCAGCGGGCCGTGCTGGTTGGAGAACAGCACCACGCCCACCCGGAAGGCCCCGCCTGCCCGCCGGTCCAGATGCATCTGGATGGCGGCAAGGATGCTTTCCAGCACCGGGCCGCGCAGCTGTGCGCCGTCCAGAATGTCAAGGCAGGCATCCGTGGTGGCGGCATCCATCAGGGCAGCGCACACTTCGCGCCGGGCCCCGCACAGCGCCGCATGGGCACAGAACACCTCGGCACGGCCATCCGCCGTGTGGGAATGGGTGTTCATGACCCCTGCCGCCAGTTTGACCAGCTTGCCCACGTGGCCTACCAGAAGCACTTCCTCAAATTTGGCCGTGGCAGCCATATCCAGCGTATCCCCGATGAAGTTGGAGGTCTTGACCACCGGGAACCGCTCGAACTGCGGCAGAGCGCTGGCCAGATAGTCCAGCCCGTAGTTACCGGGGGCCAGCACCAGCCGCCGGGGGCCGGGGGCATTTTTTGCGCGCAGTGCGGCCTGATTCATTTCCAGCTGGATGGTATCCAGAATGGCCTGCTGGCTCATGGGTTCCACGATGCCGCTGGTGCCCAGAATGGAAAGCCCGCCCTCCACCCCGATGTGCGGGTTGAAGGTGCGCTTTGCCGTCTCGGCACCGCCTTCCACAGAGATGGTCACCGCAAAGCCGCCGGTGTAGGCAGCATTTTCAGCTTCCCGTTCCAGCGCTTCGGCAATCATCTGGCGGGGCACATGGTTGATGGCGGCTTCGCCTACGGGCTGGTCAAGGCCGGGCTTCGTCACCCGGCCCACCCCCTCGCCGCCAAGGATGCGCACGCCGGGGGCATCCGGTTCCAGCACCACCGATGCAATCACCGGCAGGCCCGTGGTCACGTCCACATCGTCGCCGCCGTCCTTGCGGATGGCACATACCGCACCGGCATCCGTTCTGCGGCAGTAAATGGGTGCCACCTCCACCACAATGCCCTTGGGCGTGCGCAGAGCCACCGTTTCCGGTTCGCGGCCGGTCAGCAGCAGACGCGCCGCCCCGGCAGCCCCCAGCGCGGCACAGGTTCCGGTGGTATAGCCGCAGCGCAGCAGCTTCTGCCCGCTGCGGACGTAATGCTCAAACTGCGGTTTTCCGGCGGGTGCCTTTTCGGCTTCCGGCTCCGGTGTGCCGAACAGAGCCGTGTACTGCTGTTCGGTCAGGCCGTACAGGGTGCGGATGTTCTCCGGCTGAAACGCCTGTTCCGGGGTCAGCACGCCGGAAACACCACCGGGCGAAACGCACACCACCGTGTCCGCTATTTTTTCGGCCAATTCCAGCTCGTGCAGGCTCAGGATCACCGCCAGCTGACCGGTATGGGCCAGCTCCTTTAAAATGGTGAGCAGTTCAATTTTGCCCTTGATATCCAGAAAAGAGGTCGGTTCGTCCAACAGGATAATCGGGCACTGTTGAGCAAGCGCCTTGGCAATCATAGCCTTCTGCCGTTCACCGTCACTTAGCTCCGAGACATAGTTATTGGCTTTATGAGCTATGCCGGCAGCTTCAAGCGATTGCTCGATGATAACATGATCCCGCTTCTTCAACTGTCCGAAAAAGCCGGTATAAGGATGCCTACCCAACGAAACCAGTTCATAGACGGTAATTCCTCCCGCATTAGTCTTTTCCGTCAGTACAACACCGACAGTCAAGGAAAAGTTTGCCTGCGAATAACCGGAAAGAGGCTTCCCCATCAAACGTATTTCCCCTCCGAGTGGAGGCTGAAAACCACAAAGCGTACGAAGCAGCGTCGATTTACCGGCACCGTTCAGTCCCAACAAACAAGTTACCTCGCCCGAAACGAGTTGCAGGTTCAAATCCTCATGGACCACTTTCCGCTTACCGCCTTTCAGCAGGTAACCGATACAAAGTCCTTTTGTTTCTATTGCAGCTACTTTTGTCATATATCGGTCAGTCAAAGTATTGGATGTTTTTCCGGTTCACAATTACATAAATGATGACAGGCGCGCCGAGCATCGGAGTCACGGCATTCAGCGGCAATATGTTATGCGTACCCGGCAATACCATCAACAGATTACAAAGCAACGCGATGCAAGAACCGGTCAGCAACGTTACAGGAACCAGCATCTTATGATTGGATGAGCCCAACATCAAACGTGCGACATGCGGGACCGCCAGCCCGATAAAGGAGATCGGCCCGCAAAAGGCAGTCGTAGTCGCAGTAAGCAATCCCGTACACAACAGGATCAGAATACGCGTCCGCCTGATCTTGATTCCTAAATTGGCAGCATACATTTCTCCTAAGAGCAATGCATTCAGAGGTTTGATCAAAAGAATGGCCAATAGCAATCCTATACAGGTAAAACCGGCAAAATAAGGCAGCTGTTGCAAGGAAACCCCGGAGAAGTTCCCCAATCCCCACATCACAAATGCATGCACCTTGTCAGTCGATGCATAATAATTCAGAACCGAAATCAATGATGAAGCGAGATAACCGATCATAATACCGATAATCAACAACATGACGTTATTCTTCACCTTCGCCGAGAAATAAATAATCAATCCCAAAATACAGGCCGCACCACTAAATGCGGCCATGATAACCGCCAGATAACCGCTGATCGGCAAATCGGTCACCATACTCAACGAACCGCCGAAATAGAGCATGATCGCAGCGACTCCCAGATTGACCCCGTCACTGATTCCCAATATGGAAGGACCGGCAAGCGGATTCCTGAACAATGTCTGTAGCAACAATCCACTAACAGCCAGCGAAGCACCTGCCAACAAAGCCGTTACAGCCTGGGGAAAACGGCTCTGCAACACAATATTCTGCCATGCAAGTCGCTCCGTTCCCTCTCCCAGCAATATATTCACCACACTTTCAACGGGTATCGAGACAGCGCCATAAACCAGTCCGCCGGCAAACAACAGCAACAGGAGAACTAACAAAAACGGATAAAAAATGAAGACTTGCTTTTTCATGCCTGCAAAGATAATGCTTTTAGAAAAATTTTTTACCTTAGCCCCTTAAACAACAGAACTGCTAATGTTATATACTATAATACTATGAGAAGAATCATCATATCACTCATACTGCTTATAGGATTTTGTTCCGGCACATACCCGATATATTTCAAGCATATA
>OINO01000308.1_pt1 | contig 13506 bp, 9 predicted proteins | sample 1585381 | NCBI WGS metagenome assembly OINO01 (sample SAMN02674697, study PRJEB24791) | human gut metagenome, SKBSTL033 | isolation source: stool | host: Homo sapiens | place: USA
GTTTGAGAGGAGGCTGGCTCAAAGTGACCGATAAAATTCTGGAAGTCCGCGGCCTGACAAAAACCTACGGCGGCGAAAAGAAGCCGGGCGCAAAGCTGCCCACCCCCACTCTGGACGTGCTGAAGGGCATTGATATTGATATTTACCGCGGCGATGTGGTCTGCCTGATCGGCCCCTCCGGCTGCGGAAAATCTACCTTTCTGCGCTGCCTGAACCGGCTGGAGATTCCATCCTCCGGCAGCATCAAATTTGAGGGCACCGAGGTGGATGAAGCCCACATTGACGCTGTGCGCCAGAAGATGGGCATGGTGTTCCAGCACTTCAACCTGTTCCCGCACCTGACTGTGAAGAAAAATCTGGAGCTGGCCCCCACCCTGCTGAAGCTGAAGGATAAGGAAGCCATCTCCGCCAAGGCAGACGAACTTCTGGCCCGCGTGGGCCTGGCCGACAAGGCCGATGCCTACCCCAAGAGCCTTTCCGGCGGCCAGCAGCAGCGTATTGCCATTGCCCGTGCCCTTGCCATGGATCCGGACGTGATCCTGTTCGACGAGCCCACCAGCGCCCTCGACCCCGAAATGGTGGGCGAGGTTCTGGAACTGATGAAGGAGTTGGCCCACACCGGCATCACCATGCTGGTGGTCACCCACGAGATGGGCTTCGCCCGTGAGGTGTCCAACCGCGTCATCTTCATCGACGACGGCAAGATCCAGGAGGACGAGCCGCCGCAGGAACTGTTCACGAATCCGAAGCATCCCAGACTGAAAGCATTCCTTTCTAAGATGCTGTAAGGCTTTTTCCACATAGAAAACGCTCCGCTGTGCAAAACACAGCGGAGCGTTTTGTTGTTCTTATGATGCAGGCCATCAGATAGCTTTCCACGCAAATGCAACGGGCCGTTCCATCGCCCACCCTATTGCCTGCGGCAACAGGATCCCACCCCAGCGGATCATTTACTTAGGAAACTATCTGCCGTCCTGCTGGTAAAATTACAGATGATTTTCTCCGTTATCGCTGCTATCCTGCTCACTGGTATACAGCACCATCAGATGGTTTGCGCTCTCTTCCAGCTGGGTCTTGGCCTGACGGAGATTGGCTTCCTCGTTTTCATTCATCTTTTCGGGCTTATCCTTGCGCAGGCAGCGGCGGAGGTTGGCGAGGTCGGTTTTGATGCGGTTCTTCTCGTCCTTGTCCAGCTCCTTTTTGCATTTGGAAAGAGCCTCGTCCACCTTGTAGGCCAGCACCTCGGCCTGATTGTGCAGGTCCAGCCGCTCCTTGCGGCGGCTGTCCTCGGCCTCGTAGGCGGCAGCGTCTGCCATGGCGCGCTGGATCTCATTTTCCGAAAGGTTGGTGCTGCCGGTAATGGTGATGTTCTGCTCCCGGCCGGTGCCAAGGTCTTTGGCAGATACCTTCACCACGCCGTTCACGTCGATATCGAAGGTAACTTCGATCTGCGGTTTGGAGGAGAAGCTTGCCCGAATGCCGGTGAGCTTGAATTTGCCCAGACTCTTGTTGTCGCGGGCAAAGTGGCGCTCGCCCTGCAGCACGTTGATCTCCACACTGGTCTGCATGGGCCGTGCGGTGGTGAAGATCTGGCTCTTGCGGGTGGGGATCATGCTGTTGCGGGTGATCAGCGGGGTGGCCACGCCGCCCAGCGTCTCAATGGAGAGGGTCAGCGGGGTCACATCCATCAGCACAAGGCCCTGCGCCGCTGCGCCGGTGGCACCGGCCAGCTTGCCGCCGCCCTGCAGCAGACCGCCCTGCACAGCCGCACCCATGGCAACACACTCGTCCGGGTTCAGGCTGTGGCTGGGTTCGCAGCCCAGCAGCTCCTTCACCTGACGCTCCACCGCAGGCATCCGGGTGCTGCCGCCCACCAGCAGCACCTTGCCCAGCTGGCTGGCGGAAATGCCTGCATCCCGCAGCGCATTCTGCACAGGAGCCACTGTGCGGGCCAGCAGGTCGCCGGTCATCATTTCGAACTGCGGGCGGGAAAGCGAGATATCCAAGTGGTGAGGGCCGTCCTTGCCCACTGCGATAAAGGGCAGGTTCAGCTGTGCCGACGGCGCGGCAGAAAGCTCCTTCTTTGCCTTTTCGGCTTCCTCTTTCAGCCGGCCCATAGCTGCCGGGTCGCGGGAAAGGTCGATGCGATCCGACTTTTTGAACTCGGCCACGGCATATTCCACGATGCGCTGATCGAAGTCGTCACCGCCCAGATGGGTGTCGCCGCCGGTGGCAAGCACCGTAAAGGTCCCGTCCTCGATCTCGATGATGGACACATCAAAGGTGCCGCCGCCGAGGTCGTAGACGAGGATCTTCTGCGATGCTTCGTTATCCAAACCATAGGCCACAGCGGCAGCAGTAGGCTCGTTGATGATGCGCAGCACGTTCAGGCCTGCAATGCGGCCTGCATCCTGCGTAGCCTTGCGCTGGCTGTCGTCGAAGTAGGCGGGCACCGTGATGACCGCTTCGGTCACCGGCTCGCCCAGATAGCTCTCGGCATCGCGGCGGATCTTGGCCAAGATCATGGCGCTGATCTCCTGCGGGGTCAGGTCTTTGCCGTCGATGTGCACCCGGTAGTCACTGCCCATATGGCGCTTGATGCTTGAGATGGTGCGCCCGGAATTTGTGGCGATCTGGCGCTTGGCCGCACCGCCCACCAGACGTTCACCGTCCTTCGTGAAGGCCACAACGCTGGGGGTGGTGCGCTCACCCTCCGCATTGGTGATGACCACGGGCTTGCCGCCCTCCACCACTGCCACACAGGAATTGGTCGTGCCGAGATCGATGCCGATTACTTTGCTCATACTGTCTGTTTCCTCTCCGGTGCTGTGCATCTTGGGCGCAGCTCTTCAAATCATTTCCGAGTATATCTTACCGTCCCGATATGACGATTTTTTAGTCCAATTGTAAAGATTCCATGTCGTAAGCTGTGGCTCGGGCAGGCAGTTCACTGGTCAGTTCCCGGATGAGCTGGTCGGCTTCGGCCAGCCACTGCTCTGCGTCCGGCTCGTGCTCACGGGCCTTGATGGAAAAGCCCTGCCTTGCTTCTGCGGCCAGTGCCAGCGCCTTTTTGCGGCTGGTGTAGCGCGTTTCGGTCTGGGCCACACGCAGGCACACCTGCGGAGTGTACTCGATATCCGGCATATGGGCTGCGTTGGCGCGGGCACGGCGGTAATACAAAAGTGCCCGGCCATTGTCGCCCCGGGCAGCGCAGTCATCACCCAGTGCAATGTTGGATAAGATCTCGCCGCTGTCCGCTGCTTCCTTCCACATGCGGCGGGCCTTGGCACGGTTCGTGCGGGTGCCGCGGCCCTTATAAATACAGTCTGCCAGCAGGGCAAGTCCCATGGCGCTGCCAAGCTCGGCTGCTTTTTCAAAGCATTCCACAGCCTGCGCCCAGTTGCCCTTGCGGGCGGCTTCCTTTCCGGCATCCGCTTTCTCATCACCGGGGTCTTCCGGCGTATGGCCCGCGTGCAGCAAACCGTTGAGCAGAGCGCCGTCCAGCGTAGCCGAGTGGCTCCACGGGTCCAGCACCACGCCGTCGATCCCCTCAGTGGAAAGGGCCAGCTCCATGGCATCCTGCAGGGTGTAATCTGCCATTGGCCGGGCAGAAGTGCTGCGGTCGGCGCAGGCCGCAGCTGCAGAGGTGAACATAGGCAGCCATGTGCGGCCCTTCTCGTTGCGCAGGGTCCACAGCTGCAGGTCCTTAGCCTTTGCCGTGGGCACCGGATGCTCCGTCCACGGTGCAGGCGTGTTGTGCACCGTCAGTGCCGTGCGCAGCGGCACCAGAACATGGGTCTCCATTTCCAGTGCATAGTTCAAAGCGCCCATCAGCGTCCAGAAGCTTTCTTCGTTCTGGCCTTTATATAAATTTTCCACTGCCTGCTCAAAGGCCGGGCAGCCGGTGCCCGCCGGGCTGTAGGCCGGAGCGTTCTGCCGATGCTTGCGGGTGCCCACCGGGCGCAGCCGGATGCCGCCGTCTTGTCTTTTTGCCATCTGCTCACCATTCTTCCAGTTTCTAGTCAATTTTTAGTATAGCAGGAAATGGCTTTGGGTACAACGCCTATCTGTATGTATCCATTTTTCCCTGCTCAAAAAAAAAGCGGGGTGCCAGATCAGCTTCTTCTGGCACCCCGTTAAAAATACATTTTTCCTGAAACGCCTTATTCCGCGTCCAGATCTTCTTCGGTCTCAGCAGCAATATAGATCGGTCTGTGCTTTGTTTCAAGATATGTTTTGGCAAGGTACTCGCCCGCAATTCCCGTACACAGCAGCTGCACACCACTGCACAAAAGGATAATGCAAACAAGGCTCGGCCAGCCGGAAGTAGGGTCGCCGAACATCAGTGCACGCACCACCACGATTATGATGCCTACAAACGCCAATACGCAAAAGGCAAGGCCAAGGCCCGCCGCCATCAGCAGCGGAGCTGTGGAAAAGCCCACAATGCCTTCGATCGAATATTTGAGCAGACCCCAGAAGTTCCACTTTGTTGTGCCCGCCACACGCTCTACGTTTTTGTAGTCGATCCACTTTGTTTTAAAGCCGACCCAGCTGAAAATGCCCTTGCTGAAGCGGTTATATTCCGCCATGCTCAGCACGGCATCAGTCATTTTGCGGCTCATCAGGCGGAAGTCTCTTGCTCCATCCACGATCTCTGTATCCGAGAGCTTATTGATGATCTGATAAAACTTTTTGGCAAACCAGCTGCGAACGGGCGGTTCACCCTCGCGTGTCGTGCGGCGGGTGGCCGCGCAGTCATATTCGCCGGAGAGCAGCAGTTCCAGCATTTCCGGCAGCAGCGAGGGCGGGTCCTGCAGATCCGCATCCATCGTTGCTACATAATCGCCCTTTGCCGCTTTTAATCCGGCATAAATGCCTGCTTCCTTGCCAAAGTTCCGGCTGAAGGAGATGTACCGCACACGGGCATCTTTCCGGTGCAATTCCCGCGCGATCTGCAGTGTGCGGTCTTTTGAGCCGTCATCCACAAAGATGAACTCAAAATCTGCTCCGTGGGATATTCCCATCTGCTGTGCGATCTTGCTGGCCTCTTTATAAAAAATGGGAAGTGATTCTTCCTCATTGTAGCACGGAACGACTAAACTTATCAGCATTCCTGTTTCCCCTTTTGTGCAATATTTAAAATCATTGTAGCATACCCCCACCCTGGTTTCAACCGTTTTCGGCATTTTGCCCGGCGGTTTTCAGCACACTTTTGCAATAAAAACATTTTCTATGGCTTTTTAAGTTTTTGTACGCTATAATAAGTAGGATTTCATAAATCTTATAATTCAAGAAAGAAGGAGTATCGCCTTGAACAAGATGCTAGGCTATCTGAAGGACTACAAGCGCGAGAGCGTGCTTGCGCCGCTTTTCAAGATGCTGGAAGCCACCTTTGACCTGTTCGTGCCGCTGGTCATGGCGGATATCGTGAACATCGGCATTGCCGCCCACGACTTCCACTATATTCTTGTGCGGTGCGGCATTTTGCTGCTGCTGGCCATGATCGGCCTTGCCTGCAGCCTGACGGCACAGTATTTTTCCGCAAAGGCGGCCGTGGGCTATTCCACAGCTCTGCGCCACGCCCTGTTTGAGCACATCCAGACCCTGAGCTTTACCGAGATGGACACCCTCGGCACCAGCACCCTGATCACCCGTATGACCAGCGACGTGAATCAGGTGCAGAGCGGCCTGAACCTGTTTTTACGCCTGTTCCTGCGCAGCCCGTTCGTGGTGATCGGTGCCATGGTCATGGCCTTTACGGTGAATTCCCGTGCAGCGCTGATCTTTGTAGTGACCATCCCGCTGCTGAGCGTGGTGGTGTTCGGCATCATGGCTGCTACCCGGCCCCTGTACAAGACGGTACAGAATCGCCTTGACCGGGTGCTGGGCCTGACCCGCGAAAACCTGACCGGTGTGCGCGTGGTGCGCGCTTTTGATAAGGAAAAGAGCGAGGTAGAGCGCTTTGAGAATGCCAACGACCTGCTGACCAAGATGCAGCTCCATGTAGGCCATATCTCTGCCCTGATGAATCCGCTGACCTATGTGCTCATCAACATTGCCATTGTGGCACTGCTATATGTGGGCAGCATTGAGATCAATGTGGGTGGCATGGCTTCCGGCGACGTGATTGCGCTGGTGAACTACATGAACCAGATCCTTGTGGAGCTGGTCAAGCTGGCAAACCTGATCGTGCAGGTGAGCAAGGCGCTGGCCTGCGCAGGCCGCGTGCAGGCTGTGCTGGACACCACGCCCGGCATGGCCTTCCCGGAAAAGCTTCTGGGCGAGGTGCCCGCCGAAAAATCCGGCGATGCCGTGCGCTTTGAGCATGTAAGCCTGACCTATGCGGGTGCCGGTGCACCCAGCCTTTCCGACATCAGCTTCACTGCAAAGCGCGGCCAGACCATTGGTGTCATCGGCGGTACCGGCAGCGGCAAATCCAGCCTTGTCAACCTGATTCCCCGCTTCTACGATGCCACCGAGGGCACGGTGGAGATCATGGGCCGCGATGCCCGGAACTATCCCCGTGAAGAACTGCGCGGCAAGGCAGCCATGGTCATGCAGAAGGCCCAGCTCTTTGGCGGCACCATCCGCTCCAACCTGCTGTGGGGCAATCAAAACGCCTCGGATGCAGACCTCTGGGCCGCGCTGGAAACGGCGCAGGCCGCCGAGTTCGTCCACTCGAAGCCCCTTGGGCTGGACGAGCCCGTGGAGCAGGGCGGCCGCAACCTGTCCGGCGGCCAGAAGCAGCGCCTGACCATCGCCCGCGCGCTGGTCAGCAAGCCGGAGATCCTGATTTTGGACGACAGTGCCAGCGCCCTGGACTACGCCACGGATGCCGCCCTGCGCAAGGCACTGGCCGCCCTGCCCGGCAGCATGACCGTCTTCATCGTCAGCCAGCGCGCCGCCAGCCTGCAGCACGCTGATCAGATCCTGGTGCTGGACGAGGGCCGTCTGGTGGGCAAGGGCACCCATGCCCAGCTGATGGCTTCCTGCCCGGAGTATCAGGAGATCGCCCGCAGCCAGCTGAGCCAGAAGGAGCTGGACCTCAAATCTCTGAATACCGAAAAGGAGGGTGAGTGATATGCCAAGACCCGGACGCATGACGACCGAACGCGCCAAGGACTTCAAGGGCACCCTGCTGCAGCTTGTGCGCAACCTTGGCCGCTACCGCCTTTCGCTCGTTACCGCCATTGTATTTGCCATTCTTTCTACCATCTTCAATATTGCAGGCCCTAAGGTGCTGGCAAAGGCCACCACGGCTCTTGCCACCGGCTGGATCGCCAAGCTGCGCGGCACCGGCAGCATCGACTTTGTGTATATCGGCCGCATCCTGCTGTTTTTGCTGGGCATGTACCTGCTGAGCAGCGCCTTCAGCTTTATTCAGGGCTGGCTCATGACCGGCCTTTCCCAGAAAGTCTGCTACGACTTCCGCAAGCAGATCAGCGAAAAGATCAACCGCCTGCCCCTTGCCTACTTTGAAAAGCGCACCGTGGGCGAGGTGCTGTCCCGCATCACCAACGATGTGGACACGCTGGGCCAGAGCCTGAACCAGAGCATCACCCAGCTCATCACCAGTGTGACCACCATGATCGGCGTGCTGGTAATGATGCTGTCCATCAGCCCGAAGATGACCCTGATCGCCCTGCTGATCCTGCCGGTCTCGCTGGTGCTGGTGCTCATCGTGGTCAAGTTCAGCCAGAAATACTTCAAGGCCCAGCAGGCCATTCTGGGCGTTGTGAACGGTCAGGTGGAAGAAGTCTACTCCGGCCACAACGTGGTCAAAGCCTTCAACCGCGAGGCCGTGGTGCTGAACGACTTCAACGCCGCCAACGACAAGCTGTACGAATCCGCATGGAAGAGCCAGTTTCTCTCCGGCCTGATGATGCCCATTATGAACTTTGTGGGCAATCTGGGCTACGTGGCAGTGGCCATCGTGGGCAGCATTTTTGCGGCAAACGGCACCATTACCATCGGTGACATTCAGGCCTTCATCCAGTACGTCAAGAACTTCACCCAGCCCATCCAGCAGCTTTCTCAGGTGTCCAACATGCTGCAGAGCATGGCCGCTGCCGCTGAGCGGGTGTTCGAGTTTCTGAACGAGCCGGAAGAGGATCAGCAGGCAGACCCGGCCCGCCGCGCCGACCCCGGCTGCATCAACGGTCAGGTGACATTCAGTCATGTTCGCTTCGGTTACACCCCGGACAAGACCATCATCCACGATTTCAGCTGCGAGGTCAAGCCCGGCCAGAAGGTGGCTATCGTCGGCCCTACCGGCGCAGGCAAGACCACCATGGTCAAGCTGCTCATGCGCTTCTATGATGTGGATTCCGGTTCCATCACCCTGAATGGCCACGATGTGCGTGACTTTGACCGCAGCGCTCTGCGCGAGGGCTTCGGCATGGTGCTGCAGGACACATGGCTGTTCAAGGGCACCATCATGGAGAACATCCGCTATGGCCGTCTGGATGCTACCGACGAAGAAGTGATTGCCGCCGCCAAGGCTGCCAACGCCGATCACTTCATCCGCACCCTGCCCGGCGGCTACCAGATGGAGCTGAACGAGGACGCTTCCAACGTGAGTCAGGGCCAGAAGCAGCTGCTCACCATCGCCCGCACCATTCTGGCAGATAACCGCATCCTGATTTTGGACGAGGCCACCAGCAGTGTAGATACCCGCACCGAGCAGCGCATCCAAACCGCCATGGACCGCCTGATGGAGGGCCGCACCAGCTTTGTCATCGCCCACCGCCTGTCCACCATCAAGGACGCCGACCTCATCCTTGTGATGCGAGATGGCGACATTGTGGAGCAGGGCACCCACGACCAGCTGATCGAAGCAGGCGGCTTCTACGCCGATCTGTACAACAGCCAGTTCGAGGACGTGGTGGAGTAAGCTGCCCGTCATCGCAGTATAAGCACAAAAATAGCACCTGCCGCCTTCCTTTCCGAAGGCAGTAGGTGCTATTTGTTTACCCTCTCAGTCATCGCTACGCGATGCCAGCTCCCCCGAGAGGGGGAGCTTTTCAGCAGTTACCGGTCAGCTGCAATAGAGCTCTCCCTTCGGGAGAGCTGGCGCGAATGCGCCTGAGAGGGTTTTCTTTTTTCTTTATTCCTCCACCGCTTCCAGCTTCAGGCCGAACAGCTTTTCCGAGAGGGACGGCAGCAGCTGCTGCAAAGCGCGGACATAGGCCATCACCAACGGGTCCCCGCGCTTTTGTCCCAGCACGATGCCAAACCGGTGTCCCCTGCCCCAGTCCAGTACCCGCACAAAGCTGAGATCCGGTCTGCGGTAATAGACTGCAGGAACCATCTTGAGCGCCGGGTCTCCGTAGGGTGCACTGCGGATGCCGCCCACCGGCGTAAACTCTACCCCGCGGTCCATCCCCTCCTGCAGCAGACTTGTTTCGTAGACCGTCTGGTACATCTCCTTGATGGGCAGCCAGCGGTATTGCAGCGCCTGCTCCAGAGTCAGCCTGCTCGTCGGCATATCGGCAGGCGGGTGGATGGGGATGCAAAGCTCCGGCACATAGAACAGCGGCACAAAGGTAAGCCCCTGCGCGTAAAATTCCGCACTTTCCAACTGGAAAGAAAGGTCCGCGTCCCCTTTTTTCAGACTGCGCCAGACCTCGCTGCGACTGGCGCACTGCATCATAATAGACGTGTATTGCAGACACAGCTCGTTCGTCAGAGAAAACAGGTCGTACCCGAACATCCGCATCGCCTCATGGCTCCATGCAATGACCAGATGCCGTTCCGGCGGCTTTTCCTGCTGCTGTACCGCACGGGCATGGCGCACTGCCGCCTGATACAAGGCCACCAGCTGCTTTGCCTTGGGGTAAAAGTCCCGGCCTGCCGGGGTCAGGATCACCCGGCGCGGTACATGCTGGAACAGTTCAAACTGCAGTTGCCCTTCCAACGTGCGGATCTGCTGTGAAAGTGCCGACTGTGAAAGATACAGCGCCTCTGCAGCTGCCGAGAAGCTTTTCAGCTCCACGATCTTTACAAAGCCTTCCAGTGCGCTCTCGTTCATGCTTTTCTCCCTCCTGCAATACATTAGGTTAGCCTAAATTATAATATAAAAAATATGAATTGTAAACCGCACCCTTCTACGCTACAATTGTTAAGGATTCGGCAAAGTGCCTTTTGCTTTGCTGCACGATAAGAAGGAACACAAAAGAAGAACAAAAAGAAAGAGAGCGTACCTATGAACAAGATTTCCCGCAAGGGCTTTCTGAAAATCGCCGCTGCCGCCGCCATGAGCGGTGTCACTGCCGGCGCACTGGCTGCCTGCAATTCCGCCTCCAGCTCCACTGCCTCCGGTGCTGCCGGTCAGTACATTCCCGGCACCTACGAGGGAACTGCCGAGGGCATCTCCTCCACCGTCAAGGTCACCATGACCTTCTCCGACAGCGCTGTCACCGACGTGGTGGTGGACACCTCCGGCGAGACCGCTTCTTTCGGCGCTGCCGCTGCCGATGAGCTGCGTGAGCAGCTGCTGGCTGCTGGTTCTGCCGAGATCGACGGCGTTTCCGGCTCTACCATCACCTCCGATGCCGTGATGAAGGCTGCCAAGAGCTGCTACGCACAGGCAAAGGGTGAGGCCGTGGTGTCCAGCGTGCAGCTGCCCACAGGCGACGCAAACGACTGGCTGGGCAAAGAGCCTGATATCGACGAGACTGCCATCACTGAGACCGTGGACACCGACATCCTGATCGTGGGTGCAGGCAACGGCGGTATGTTCGCTGCCGCCTATGCTGCTGCCAACGGCCTGAACTTCCGTGTTATCGAGCAGAACGCCAACGTGCAGGACACCCGTCACTGGTACGGCGCTGTTGATTCTGCTGCCGCTAAGGAGGCTGGCGAACCCGCCACCGATAAGGCAAAACTGCTGAGCGAGATCTCCCGCTACGCCTCCGGTAAGTGTGACCAGCGCGTCGTCAAGACCTGGATCAATGAGTCTGCCGCTATGCACGACTTCATGCGCAGCATTCTGGAAGATAAGTACGGCTGGGTGTGCGATTTCACCTCCGGCAGCGAGGCTGCATGGCCCACAGAGAATGCTGAGCACAATACCGACTACCTCTTCCCTGTGCAGGAGCATAACTACATGGCCAGCGAAAGCGCATCTGGTCTGGCCCGCAACGAGCTGCTGCTGCAGTACATTCAGGAGCTGGGCTACGATGTGGACTTCAAGACCAGTCTGGCCAAGCTGGAAAAGAACAGCGAGGGCCGCATTACCGGCATCATCGCCCAGAGCACCGAAGATGACCACTTTATCCGCTACAACGCCAACAAGGGCGTGCTGCTGGCCTGCGGCGGTTTCCCCGGCAACCCCTACATGATGGAGCAGCTGGACCCGCTTGGCACCAGCGTGACCACCGCCTGCTCCTACTCCCCCGCCGACAAGGGCTACGGCATCCGCGCTGCTGTATGGGCCGGTGCCAATCTGGACAAGGAAGCCGCTCCCATGCTGTTTGACCGCGGCGTTGTTGCCCCCGGCGTGGATGGCGGCTATGTGGAGATCGGAAACGCCTTTGGCGGCAAGGCCTTCCCCGGCAAGATCCGCCAGTACAACCCCGGTACCCAGCCCTTCCTGAAGGTGAACCGCAACGGCGAGCGCTTTGCCAACGAGAGCTGCCCCTACAACGATATCGTCTACGCTGCTGCCCACCAGCCGGGCCGCGTCTACGCACAGATCTGCGATGCCAACATTCTGGAGGACGCAAAGCGTTTCCACACCATCGGCTGCTCTGCCCAGACCCGCAACCTCGGCGAGGACTACTTTGCCAAGCAGGTCGAGAACGGCGAGAAGGAGGGCTGCTTCTTCAAGGCTGATACCATCGAGGAGCTTGCCGACAAGATGGGCTTTACCGGCGCTGCCAAGGACACCTTCCTTGCTACTGTGGAGCGCTACAATGAGCTGTACGACAAGCAGAACGATGAGGATTTCGGCAAGCCCGCTTACCGCCTGAGTGCCATCCGCACTGCGCCCTTCTATGGCTGCTGGCTGGGTGCCTCTCTGCTGACCACCGAGCAGGGCATTGCCATCAACGAAAAGGGTCAGGCGCTGGACAACAACAACCAGCCCATGGAGGGCCTGTATATCACCGGTGATATGTCCGGCAGCTTCTTTGCCAACAACTACCCCTGCCTGATGGCTGGTGTGGCCATGGGCCGCACCCTGACCTTCGCCATGAAGGCCGTCAAGCAGATGGCTGGCCTGGATAACGCCTGATCCAGCGCGGTTTTCCAGCACAACTTAAGCGTTTTTCCATTTCTTCTTTCTTCATGAAGAGAGGCGGTCCCTGTTTGGGGCCGCCTCTCTTTGCCATTTTTTCGCCACGTGCCCCCTACACAAATCCCCACGATTGTGCTATGATAAAGCTGAACAGCCGGTTTGTGCCAGACAACCGGCAAAATCGAGGTGTTTGTACAAATGTCTGATCTCCTTGAAACTCTGCAGCAGGAAGGGGTAGACCCCGCTCTGCTGGAAGCAGTCCAGCAGTACCGCGCTGCCCATGCCCTGCCGGACGCACTGCGCCCGCGCATCCCTTCCCCTGCCTTTACCTACTACGGCAAACAGGTGTGGGAGCAGGCGCTGGCGGCGCTGCTCTGCGGCGAAAACCTGCTGCTGGCAGGCGGAAAAGCCACCGGCAAAAACGTGCTGGCCGAAAACCTTGCCGCCGCCTTTGGCCGTCCTGCGTGGGACATCTCCTTCCATGTGAACATGGATGCAGCATCCCTCATTGGCATGGACACTTTTGCGGACGGTCAGGTGGTGTTCCGGCCCGGCCCGGTATACCGCTGCGCCCAGTGCGGCGGCTTTGGCGTGCTGGATGAGATCAACATGGCAAAGAACGAGGCGCTGGCTGTCCTCCACGCGGTGCTGGATTTCCGCCGCGCCATCGATGTGCCCGGCTACGAGCGCATCCCGCTGGCCGAGGAGACCCGCTTCATCGCCACCATGAACTACGGCTACGCCGGCACCCGTGAGCTGAACGAGGCCCTCACCTCCCGCTTCGTGGTCATCCAGATACCCACCATCACCGAGGAGAACCTCGAAAAGCTCCTGCGCACCCAATTCCCCGATTTGAACAGCAAGTATGTCAGGCAGTTCGCCCTGCTCTTCCTCGATTTGCAGAAAAAGTGCGACAGCGCGGAAATCTCCACCAAAGCGCTGGACCTGCGCGGGATGCTGGACGCCCTGCGGCTCATCCGCCGGGGCGTGCCTGCCGGGGCCGCACTGGACATGGGCATCACCAACAAAGCCTTTGATTCCTACGAGCAGGGGCTCATCCGGGACGTTATTGCCGCCCGCATCCCGGCCCAGCTCACCGCCGCCAAGCTCTTCGGCTGAGGGGCCGCCCTATGGAAGCGCAGAGCTACACCGCGCAGGAGCGGCGGGCCGCCAATCAAGTGTGGGCCGCGGCAGGCGAATACGGCTTTGAGCCGCTGTTTCTGGCCCGCAACACCGATGGCACCGTGGATTTTTACATGAACTGC
>OINO01000310.1_pt1 | contig 13469 bp, 10 predicted proteins | sample 1585381 | NCBI WGS metagenome assembly OINO01 (sample SAMN02674697, study PRJEB24791) | human gut metagenome, SKBSTL033 | isolation source: stool | host: Homo sapiens | place: USA
CTCGTGGCGGGGTTGAGGCCGAGATCGGAGTTGCGGATGGCCTTTTCAACGACGGCGACCATGTTCTTCTCCCACGGCTGGACCGTGAGCGTACGGGCGTCGCCGACGCCGAGCTGGGCGACCTGCGTAAGCGGGGTCGGGCAGCCGTAGTAGTCGACCATGATGTGTTCGAGAAGACCCGTGGAGGCACGGCCCGTACGGATCTTCGTGAAGTCCTCGCGAAGCGTTTCGATGGTGCGTCCCATCTTGTGCTGGGTCTGGCTGATGATGTCAGCAACAGTCATTTTTAGCTCCTGATTGGATTTCCGCACGGTCCCTCGCGGACGAGCAGAAACGCGGCGCCCGACAAAGACGGACGACGCTAGGGGATTGAATAAATTGAAGAGCCTGCGGGCCGTCAGGTCTGCAGGCTCACGTCATGCTGATATTTTAGCCAAATCTCAGGAATGCACGAGCGTGCCTTCCTGTTCGCCGAGAATGACGCGGCGCAGAGCGCCCTTCTTGTTGATGTTGAAGACCTTGATCGGCAGGCCCTGTTCGCGGCAGAGCGCGAAGGCGGTGGCGTCCATCACCTTGAGGTTGGAGCGGAGCGCATCGTCGAAGGTGATTTCGTCGAACTTCTCTGCGGCGGGGTCTTTCTCCGGATCGGCCGTATAGACGCCGTCTACGCGCGTACCCTTGAGCATGACGTCGGCTTCGATCTCGATGCCGCGCAGCGCCGATGCAGAGTCGGTCGAGAAATAGGGGTTCGACGTGCCGCCGCCGATGATGACTACGTATCCGGCTTCGAGGTAGTCGAGCGCCTTGGCTTTCGAGTAATACTCTCCGATGGGTTCCATCCGGATCGAGGTGAGGACTTTCGCTTTCACGCCGTTGTCCTCGAGGGCCGACTGCAGGGCCAGCGAGTTGATAATCGTGGCCAGCATCCCCATCTGGTCGCCTTTCACGCGGTCGAACCCCTTGCGGGCGCCCTGAAGTCCCCGGAAGATGTTGCCGCCGCCGATGACGATGCCTACCTGAACTCCCGTTCCGACGACGGCTTTGATTTGCTCCGCATAGCTGTGGAGCACGTCGGTCGAAAGACCGTATTTTTGAGTCCCTTGCAGGGATTCGCCGCTGAGTTTCAGGAGTATTCTGTTGTATTTCATAAGCGGAGCGGAATTTGATAATGCGAAGATAGGAAAAATTTCGAAAAAATGTCGTTTTTTAATGCTATCTTTGCCTATCCATGATGCATTCGGAATATAAATGGCTCGATCGGATTGATTCGCCCGATGACTTGAAGAAGTTGTCGGGCTCTGACTTGCGTCAGTATTGCGACGAACTGCGTCAGTACATCATCGAACAATGTTCGTCCAATCCGGGACACCTGGCTTCGAGCCTGGGGGCGGTGGAGCTTGCCGTCGCTCTGCACTACGTATTCAATACTCCTGACGATAAAATCGTGTGGGACGTGGGGCATCAGACCTATGCCCATAAAATCATTACCGGGCGCCGCGAGGCGTTTCGGACCAATCGCAAGCTGGGCGGTATCAGCGGCTTCCCGCGTATGTCCGAGAGTCCTTACGACGCTTTCGGCGGCGGACATGCCTCCGTGTCGATTTCGGCGGCGTTCGGTATGGCCAAAGCTGCGGAACTCAAGGGCGAGCAGCGGCAGGTGGTGGCCGTGATCGGCGACGGTTCGATGACGGGCGGTCTGGCGTTCGAGGGGCTGAACAACGCCGGTGCGAGCAAGCAGACCAACCTGCTGGTCATTCTCAACGATAACAACATGGCCATCGACCAGGCTACCGGGGCCTTGAAGAACTACCTGGTCAAGATTTCGACGTCGAGGCGCTACAACGCTATCAAACGCCGTTTGTGGCGGATTTTGTCCCATACGCCGGCTGTTTTGCGGTTTTGTCAGAAAGCGGGCAATGCTGTCAAGCAAGGGCTGTTGAAGAACAGCAATCTGTTCGAAAGTCTGAATTTCCGCTATTTCGGTCCGATCGACGGACATAATCTGCCGGAACTGGTGCGGGTGCTGGCGGCCTTGCGGCGCATCGAGGGTCCCAAGCTGCTGCATGTGATGACCGTAAAAGGAAAGGGCTATAAGCCTGCCGAGTGCAATAAGCCGGTATGGCACGCTCCGGGCAAATTCAACCCGGAAACGGGCGAGCGGATCGTCAGCAAGACCGAAGTGGCCCGATACCAGGATGTTTTCGGCCAGACGCTGCTCGAACTGGCCCGTGCCGACGAGCGGATCGTGGGGATAACGCCCGCCATGCCGTCGGGCAGTTCGATGAATATTCTGATGAAAGAGATGCCGGAGCGTTGTTTCGACGTAGGTATCGCCGAAGGACATGCCGTGACTTTCTCCGCCGGACTGGCGGCTGCGGGCATGGTGCCTTTCTGCAACATCTATTCGAGTTTCATGCAGCGGGCTTATGACAATGTGATTCACGACGTGGCGATTCAGCGTCTTCCGGTGGTCATGTGCCTTGACCGGGGCGGTCTGGTGGGTGAGGACGGAGCGACGCATCACGGCGCTTTCGATCTGGCCTATTTCGGTACGGTTCCCAATCTGACGGTGGCTGCGCCGATGAACGAGCTGGAGCTTCGGAACATGATGTTTACGGCGCTCGAGGCCGGTCGGCCCTTCGCCATCCGCTATCCGCGCGGTAACGGAGCGGGCGTCGCCTGGCGCGATGAGCCGTTCGCTGCGATGGAAATCGGGCGGGGGCGTTGCCTGAAGGAAGGGGAGCGGATTGCGGTCCTTACGATCGGTACGGTCGGCAATTTTGCTTCCGAGGCCATTGCGCGTATGGAGGCGGACGGGATTCGGGTGGCCCATTACGACCTGCGTTTCGCCAAGCCGCTCGACCAGGAGCTGCTGCACGAGGTCGGACGTAAGTTCCGTTGTGTGGTGACCGTCGAGGACGGAGCCTTGCGCGGCGGCGTGGGAGAAGCTGTCGTCGCGTTCTTCTGCGAGCACGGCTATCTGCCGAAGGTCGTGAGCCTGGGCATTCCGGATCGTTTTGTCGAACATGGAACGCCCGCGCAACTGTATGCCCAGTGCGGTTATGATGCCGAGGGAATTTACCGCACGCTGAAAAGTTTGCAGGAATCTTTGCAATAGACGTAATCCGGTATAGAATATGCGATACACCCTCGTTATGACCAGGGTGAAAATCGAATATATGCTGTTTGCGGCGATGTTGCTTGTGGCGGGCGCCGCGTATGGTCGGGGACCGGTCGTTGCCGCTGTCGGCAGTGGACCGTGGGCGAATCCCGATTTGTATGTCGGCGAGTGGTACGAGATCGCTCGTTTCGATCATCCGTTTCAGGAGGGGACGGTCGGATCCCGGGTGGTTTACCGATTATTGTCGGAAAGTAAAATGCGAATCGTCTATCGGGGCAAGGACGGCAGAACGGGCCGGGACCGGATTTCGAGTGCAAAAGGTCGGTTGTCTGCCGATTACGAATGCCTGCGGGTTTCGTCTTTTTGGTTTTTTTATAGCGACTATACGATGCCGGCATGCGATTCCGCTGCCGAGCGGCAGTGGGTCGTCGTAAGCGGCCGATCGGCCAAATATTTATGGATTCTCGCTCGCCGACCTCGATTATCTACGCAGGTGCTGGTCCGGATTCTGGACCAGGTCGAAAAACAGGGATTCGATACCGATAAGCTTCATTTCGTCGATCAGCGGTGAAATGTCGGCCAGGTGGAAAAACAACCGCGAATATTCGTTTCGGATATTCGCGGTTGCTTTGTATTTGGCGGAGGTTCGGATTTTCCGGGCGCGAGTTTCCTATTCGATTTCCCGCCGGTTCATCAGTGCGTGAGTAATCGTCAGTTCATCTACGTATTCCAGTTCGTCGCCGAAGCCGATCCCCCGGGCGATCGACGTGACTTTCACCTGCGGGTACTGGCGCAGCCGGTTGAGCAGATAGAACAGGGTTGTTTCGCCTTCGACCGAGGTCGAGATGGCGAGGATCACTTCCCGGATCGTTCCCTGGGCGATCCGCTCGATCAGCAGGTCGATCTTCAGGTCCGAAGGGGCGATGCCCTGCATCGGAGAGATTACACCGCCCAATACGTGATAGAGTCCACGGTACTGGCGGGTATTTTCGATCGAGAGTACGTCGGCGACCTGTTCTACGACACAGACGGTCGTATGGTCGCGCTCCCGGTCGGCGCAGATCGGACAGATTTCTTCATCCGAGAGGTTGTTGCACAATTTGCAGTATTTGATGTCGCGGCGGAATCGGTCGATGCTGCGTGTCATGTCGCTTACCGAATCGGGTTCCATGCGCAGCAGGTGGATCGCCAGGCGCAACGCCGTGCGGCGTCCGATGCCTGGGAGTTTCGACAGTTCTCCGGTCACGTCTTGAAGCAGTCTGGACACGTTCTTGGAAATTTTTGGATTCGCAGGGGCGGATCCGGTTTTTTTAGATGGTTTCGAACGTCGAGCACTCCATCCAGCCCTTTTTGCCGTCGGCGATGGTGATTTCGCACCAGCCGTTCAGACGGTCCGAAATTTCTACTTTGGTGCCTTCGTGCAGAATGAAGAGATCGGTCGAGTTCTGATCGGGAGAGCTTTTGACGGCGACGGCATCCCGCAGTACGACGGCCGATGTGCGGTCGATCGCCTCCCGGCGGTCGATGGCTGCGAAGCAGAGGGTCAGTACCAGCAGCAGAAAGGCTGTCGCGGTGCCGTAGAATCCTATCTTGCGTCGTACCAGACGACGGGAGAGCAGATAGAAAAGCGCCGAGCCGAGCATTGCCGCCAGGAAGACCAGCGAGAGGACGGCCCATGTCGTGCTGCTCAAAAGGTTGCGCAGATTCGACAACCAGGTCTTGACGAAAAATTCGGGGACGGCGTCGATGTGGTCTTTGGTCATTTTCTCGGCGACTTGCAGGTTGTAGCGTATGTCTTCGTTCCCGGGATTGAGCCTCAGCGCCCGGTTGTAGTTGAGGATCGCCCGACCGATTTCCTGCTCCTTGAAATAGGCGTTTGCCAGGTTATAGTAGAGTTTGCCCGATTGCCTGCCGCTCGACAGAATCGTTTCGTAAAGCGAAATTGCCGTAGGAAAGTCGTTGTTGATGTAAGCCGTGTTGGCCTGATCCCACAACTTGTCGGGATCGGATGCGTAAGCTGCCGAGGCGGTTTGCTCCGATTGCGGGTGTTGAGCCAGCGAATCGGTTCGGGCGGCAGTCTGCCCCGGAACTGCCGCGCTCAACAGCGTAGCGAGGAGAAAGAGAATATATCGTTTCATGGCTTTTAGCGTTTGATGATCGATTCGATGCGGGAAATCAGTTCGAGGCCGTCCCGATATACGTCGCTCATACGGGCCGAAGCCACCGGCGAATATTGGGCTTCGTCGCAGCGGGTGATGAGTTCCGAGAAGAGCTGGGTGTCTTCCGGCGCAGCCCCGCGCTTGTGGAGCTCTTCGCGGACGTTTTCCTTGGTGAGATTGGCTACCGGGATATTGAATTTATCGCTCATATACCCCCATAAAGCCTTCAGCATCTCTTCGTAGAAGGCGTGCTGGTTGTGCTCTTCCATATAGTTCTTGGCTATTCTGAAACGCTGAATGGCCACTTTGTTGGCCCGCCGGCCCCGGATCAAAGCCGCATTCTGGCTGTCGCGGATCTGCTTGCGCAGCGCGATGTAAGTTCCGGCGAAAAGGACGAGAATCGCAGCCAGCAGTCCGATATAGAGTCCGCTCAGGAAGAATGGCTCGTGCATCGGCTGGAGGTGTGCCTTGCCCAGGCGGATGAAACGGATGTCCTGTCCCAGCATCTGAACGTCCTCCTTGGAGAGTCCTTTGACCATGTAGCTCTCTCCGCCGTTGGCATCCGGTGTGATTTGCAGCGGGAAGCTTTGCGAGGAGAGGGTCACATATTCCCGGCGGTCGGGATTGAAGTAGGTGAAAAGAATCGAATCGATACGGTACGTCCCTTCGGCGCGCGCGATGAACGGATATTCGAATTGCCGGTAGCCGGAGGTTCCCGCAGTCGCCGTTTGGATGGATTCGGTGGTTTTGACGTTGTATTGCTCGAACGAGGCGGGCAGCGTCAGTTTCGGTGCTTGGATGAAAGGCAGGTTGCCCTGTCCCGTGATTTTCACCGTGAAGGTCCCGGCCGAGTTGGCCGCCAGTTGGTCTGCGGAGAGCGATGCCTCCATGGAGAATTTGCCGACGGCGCCCGTAAAGCTGGCCGGAGCGCCCGCAGGGAGCTCTTTGACCGTGATGTTCACGCGGGGCGTCTGCAATTTGCGCCGCAGGTTATAGACTTCGTGCCCGCCGCCGAAGAACGGATCGATGTTGCGGCGGCTCTGCACGATAACCTGTGCAATAGCGGTGATCGTTGCGGGTTCGATCACGAGCGTACCCGCCTGCTGCGGGTAGAGCAGGCACTCTTTTACGACGGTCGATTCATAGACCTTGCCGTTCAGGGTTTCACGCTGCCACATGGCGTTCGAAACGTCGATGTCCTGCGTCCAGAAGCCATTGAAAGAGGGGAATTTAATGTCTTCGTAGCCCACGATCGCCACCCGGCGGTAGAGCTTGAAGGTCGCCAGCAGGGGTTCGCCTTTGAAGACCGACTGTTTCGAAACGTGGACGCGCAGCAACAGATCGTCTTTGGAGATCTGTCCCTGGGCTTCCTCCTCGATACTTTTATCCGAAGAGCCTGAATTTCCCTGCGAAGCCTGGGCGCTGCCTGCCGACGGCTTGTCGGAGATCTCGATTGGCAGAGGCTGGGTCTTGTATCTTTTTTTATCGACCTTGATCGAAGCCGGACCGATCGTGATGTTGCCCGCGTCCTGCGCCAACAATACGTAGGTGATCGTATAATTGACGTTTTTGGTCATCGCGCCGTTGATGATCTGAATCGAGTGTCCCTGGGAGATCGCCGGGCCGGCCAGTACGTCGAACGCCCCGAAATCCGGCGCTTCGAACGAATCGTCGTCGGGCGTGGCGTTGAGCGAGAACTCCACCCGGAAACTTTCGCCTGCCGTGACGACCATCGGGGCGTTGGCGCTGAAAGTAACCTCGTCGGCTCTTGCTGCGGAGCCGACGAAGATTACGAAACATAATGCGAGGGTTATTTTACAGAAAAAACCTTTCATTGACTGTCTGTTTCCTTGGTTGCCCCTATAACGGCCGGGGCGGAGCGTTTAGTGTTTGAGCTGCGCGAAAAAATCGTTGCCTTTGTCGTCCACGAGGATGAAGGCCGGGAAGTTTTCGACGTAGATCTTGCGGACGGCTTCCATACCCAGTTCCGGGAAATCGACCACTTCGACCGATTTGATCGAATCTTTGGCCAGCACAGCCGCCGGACCGCCGATCGAACCGAGGTAGAATCCGCCGTGTTTTCGGCAAGCGTCCGTCACCTGTTGCGAGCGGTTGCCCTTGGCCAGCATGATCAGCGAGCCGCCGTGCTCCTGGAACAGATCCACGTAAGGATCCATACGGCCTGCCGTCGTGGGTCCGAAGCTGCCCGAAGGCATTCCTTTCGGCGTCTTGGCCGGACCGGCGTAATAGATCGGGTGTTTCTTGAAATATTCGGGCATCGGCTTGCCCTCATCGAGCATCTGTTTGATGCGGGCGTGGGCGATGTCGCGGGCCACGATGAGCGTGCCGCGCAGGTTCAGGCGCGTTTTGATCGGATATTTGGAGAGGATTTCGCGCACCTTGTCCATGCCTTGATCCAGGTCGATGTCCACGGCGGGCGACATGGCGGGGGCCTCTTTGGGCAGGAAGCGGGCCGGGTTCTTCTCGAGCTGTTCGAGGAAGATGCCCTCTTCGGTAATTTTGGCTTTGATGTTGCGGTCGGCCGAGCAGCTTACGCCGATGCCGACGGGGCACGACGCCGCGTGGCGCGGAGCGCGGATCACCCGCACGTCGTGTACGAGGTATTTGCCGCCGAACTGGGCGCCGATACCGCTCTCCCGGCAGATCTGGAGGATTTTCTGTTCCCACTCCAGGTCGCGGAAGCAGCGTCCGCCTTCGTTACCCGAGGTGGGCAGCTGGTCGAGGTAACCTGCCGAAGCCTTCTTGACGGTCGCCAGACACATTTCGGCCGACGTGCCGCCGATGCAGACGGCCAGGTGGTAGGGCGGGCAGGCCGAGGTGCCGAGATCCATGAGTTTCGAGCGGAAAAATTCCAGAAGCGATTTCTCGTTCAGCAGCGCTTTGGTCTGCTGGTAGAGGAAGGTTTTGTTGGCGGAGCCGCCGCCTTTGGTGATGAACAGGAATTTATATTCGTTGCCTTTGTCGGCGTAGAGATCGATCTGTGCGGGCAGGTTCGTGCCCGAGTTCTTCTCCTCGGTCATCGTGAAGGGCACCACCTGCGAATAGCGCAGGTTGCGCTCCTTGTAGGCTTCGTAGGCGCCCCGGGCGATACATTCGGCGTCGTCCGCTCCCGTAAAGACATTCTCGCCCTTCTTGCCGATGCAGATGGCCGTGCCGGTGTCCTGGCAGGTCGGCAGTTCGCCTTCGGCGGCGACCGTCTGGTTGAGCAGCATGGTGTAGGCCACGAATTTATCGTTGTCGGAAGCTTCCGGATCCTCCAGAATGTGGCGGAGTTGCTCCAGATGGGCCGGGCGCAGGTAGAACGATACGTCGGTATAGGCTTCGCGGGCCAGCAGTTCGATACCTTTGGGATCGACCTTGAGAATGCGGCGTCCGTCGCATTCGACGATCTTGACATACTCTTTGGTCAGCAGACGATATTGCGTCTTGTCACATTCGATCGGGAATGGTTCTTGATAGATGAATTCCGACATGGTGTTGAGGTCTTTATTGTAGCGTTAGAAAAATTGCCAATTATTCGCAAATTTACTAAAATAAAATCAGAATATTCCGTTTGAGCGCTATTTTTTCTCCCGCCTGATTTTTATTCGGGAAAGAGCCTGTTATTAAGGAAATAATGCTTAATTTTGTAAAGATAGGAACGCATAAATTCTTAAATTATTATATAATTATGGTATCTTATAAAGAACTGGGCCTGGTGAATACCCGCGAGATGTTTGCCAAGGCGATCAAGGGTGGGTATGCCATTCCCGCTTTCAATTTCAATAACATGGAGCAGATGCAGGCCATCGTGCAGGCGTGCGTCGAAACTTCGTCGCCCGTGATTATGCAGGTGTCGTCGGGTGCCCGCAAGTATGCCAATCCGACCATTCTGCGCTACATGGCCCAGGGTGCCGTGGAGTATGCCAAGGAGTTGGGCAAGAACATTCCGATCGTGTTGCATCTGGATCACGGCGATACCTTCGAGCTTTGCAAGGATTGCGTCGATATGGGTTTCTCGTCGGTGATGATCGACGGTTCGCACCTGCCTTACGATGAGAACGTGGCGCTGACGAAGAAGGTCGTGGAGTATGCCCACAAGCACGATGTGACGGTGGAGGGCGAGCTGGGTGTGCTGGCCGGTGTCGAGGACGAGGTTTCGGCCGAACACCATACCTACACCCGTCCCGAGGACGTGGAGGATTTCGTGAAGAAGACCGGTGTGGATTCGCTGGCCATCTCGATCGGCACGTCGCACGGAGCCAATAAGTTCAAGCCCGAGCAGTGCACGCGCAATGCGGACGGCGTGCTCGTGCCGCCCGAACTCCGTTTCGACATCCTGGAGGAGATCGAGAAGCGCATCCCTGGGTTCCCGATCGTGCTGCACGGCTCCTCGTCCGTGCCGCAGGAGTACGTGCATATCATCAATACGCACGGCGGTGCGTTGAAGGATGCCATCGGCATTCCGGAGGAGCAGCTGCGCCGTGCCGCCAAGAGCGCCGTTTGCAAGATCAACATCGACTCGGACAGCCGTCTGGCCATGACGGCCGCCGTGCGTCTGGTGCTGACCGACAAACCCGCAGAGTTCGATCCCCGCAAATACCTGGGGCCGGCCCGCGAGGAGATGAAGAAGCTCTACATGCACAAATGCGAGAAAGTTCTCGGATCGGCCGGCAAGGCGTAGCCGATTCGTGCGGATTGCGATACCGGACCGGGCAAATCGCCCGGTCCGGTTTTTTCTTTCCCGAAATGTGGGTTGCGGTGCGGATTTTGTTCTTCTTTGCATACAATCAATATTCGATAGTTATGAAAAAGTATGAATTGAAGAATAATAAGGCGCTCGGACGTTATGAATTCGATTTGGGCGGTGCTACGGCAGCGGTGGATTACGAGGAGTGCGGTCCCGGGTGTATCGCCGTTACCCATACGGGCGTTCCCGATCGGTTCTGCGGACAGGGTATCGCCTCGCAGTTGACGCTGGCGGTGTTGGAAGATTTGAAACGGCAGGGGCTGAAAGTGGTTCCGCTGTGTCGATTCATGGCCCGTTATATTCTGCGGCATCCGGAGTGGAAGCAGATGGTTGCGGACAAGTAGCGGGTGCGACGGCGTTATACCGTTTGCGCCTGGAGATTCGTTTTTGGGTAGGGATCGTTCTCGTCGGGTCCGTGTAGGCCGTTCTTCGGCTATAAGGCACGCGGCCTTTTGCCTGACGGCGAATGGGCGGGAGCCAGGGGGAATGGATGCCGTTTCGCCCGGGTTCTGAAGCATGCGGGAGCGTCTTTTGCCGACAGTGGCCGGAAAATATCGTGCCGGACGGTGAATTAGTAGGAGCGAAATTTGGCCGATTGCCGGAAAAATCATTATCTTTGCCCATCCGAGGAGAGGTGCTCGAGTGGTTGAAGAGGCGCGCCTGGAAAGCTCGTATACGTCTAAAGCGTATCAGGGGTTCGAATCCCCTTCTCTCCGCAAACGACCGGGAGGTCGGCTGGGTTGCAAACGATATTCGTTTGCAACCTTTTTGCTTTTCGGAGGCAACGAATTTATTCGGAACGTTTCGGGATCGTCCGTAGTGCGGACGGCCGACGGCCGGGTATTGGCAGGGATATGCGGCTCTTCGGTCGGTCGCGGGAAGGCGGGCCGCAACTCGATCTTTGTCTTGTCTGTCGGAAGTTGGGAAAAGTTATTATCCGGGGTTTCGAAATCGACTACCCGGTGACGGACGAGATGTTTGCCCGGCCGGAATAGCGTTTTTTTAGCTGGTGCGGGTATCGGCGTTGTGAAGATTCGTGTTAAAGAAAAAAGCCTCCGCTCGAACGGAGGCTTTTTTCTTGCAGGCGGAAGGATCTACTTCGTAGAAGCGGCTCTCTTCTCCTTGATACGGGCTTTCTTACCCGTCAGGTTACGCAGGTAGTAGATGCGTGCGCGACGAACCACGCCCTGCTTGTTTACCTCGATGCTCTCGATGTGGGGCGAATAGAGGGGGAAGATACGCTCGACGCCGATGCCGTTGGAGATCTTGCGGATCGTGAACATCTTGGTCTTGCCCGTACCCTTGATCTGGATAACTACGCCGCGGAAGCTCTGCAGGCGCTCCTTGTTACCTTCGACGATCTTGTACGTAACGGTGATCGTATCACCGGCCTGGAACGACGGAACATCCGTCTTGGTCCACATCTGCTCGTTGACGAGCCGGATTACTGCATCCTTGTTCATTGTTGCAACAATTTTTTTGATGATTTCTGCGTTCAACATTATCGCTGTGTTTGCCTACCATGCAGGGATCTTGCTCTGCAATCCTCCGGGAATCAACGGATTGATGTTCCCGGTCGTGGCTTCGCACCCAATATAAGAGGTTGATACGGTCCGCAAATATAGAAACTTTTTCCCAAACGGGCAATCGGCTGTCTAAAAAATAGATGACTCCGCAACCGGACCGGTTGTGCGGCGATGTCGGCTGCGGCGGGTGTGGGAGGTGAACGGGTTTCATCTTGAATCGTGTCGGGAGGTGCGGATTGCTTCGACGGGCGGTGCGTATGGATGGCTCTCGAACTTTGAGGCACATGGTTTGCGGTTAGTCTGCAACTTCCCGTTCCGATCCTTTTTGTTTACAATGGAATTTTCCGACGGGATCGGCATGCGGGGAATTTCCCGGGTGCAGGGAAGGAAGTATGTATGTTGTATGGAATATGGGAGGCGGTTCGGACATTCTTTTCGAATGAGTTCGACGAATGTCGCCCGCCTTTTCGTATATTTGTCACTAAAATCGGAGAAAAATATGATGAAAGAGAAGTTGGTATTCGTCACCAACGACGACGGTTACAATTCAAGAGGTATTCAGGCGCTCCTCGAGGTCGCACGCAAGTTCGGCCGGGTGGTCGCCATTGCGCCCGAAACGCCGCAGAGCGGTATGAGTCAGGCGATAACGATCAATAATCCGCTTTTCCTGCGCGAAGTGTCGAAAGGCGACGGCGTGGAGGTTTATGCTTTTTCGGGAACCCCGGTCGATTGCGTGAAGATCGCTTTCGACTACTTTCTCAAGGGCCGCAAGGTCGATCTGGCGCTTTCGGGGATCAATCACGGCTCGAATTCGGCGGCCAATATCCTCTATTCGGGTACGATGGGCGGTGCGATCGAGAGCAGTTTCTACGGTTGTCCTGCCATCGGGCTTTCGCTGGACGATCACAGTCTGGAGGCGGATTTCGAAGCCGCGAAGATTTACAGCGAGCGCATCGTGCGTGCGGTGGTCGAGGCCAATCCCCCCACGCCGTTCTGTCTGAATGTCAATATACCCAAGGGACGGCCCGAAGCGGTGAAGGGTATTCGGGTGTGCCGCCAGAACAAAGGGTATTGGCGCGAGGAGTTTTTCCGTCGCCACGATCCTCGGGGCCGGGAGTATTTCTGGCTGACGGGTGCGTTCGTCAATAGCGAACCCGAATCGACCGATACGGACGAGTGGGCATTGGCGAACGGCTATGTTTCGGTGGTTCCCGTGCAGACGGATATGACCGACTATGCGCAGATGGTTCCGCTGGAGCGGATACTCGGATAGGATTCATCGGACCGGAGGCTGGTGCCGGAGATCGGGCGATCTTGTTTTGCGGCGGAAGCTGCCCGGGGCGTAATTCCGGATTTCGGTCCGAAGTCGGAATATGCCGGAACCGCAGGGATGTGCCGAGGCGATTTTCGTTCGTTTCGGGGTGAATAGAGGGTGTTTGAACAGGCGGTCCGAAAATAAATTTTCAATTACTCCCGTCTTTTCTTATATTTGTATTCGTGAAGACGGGAAGCGGTTCGGGCCGGTGCGTCGGAGCGGAAGAATTCGAATTTTAGCGGAATATTCAATATGCTGATCAAAATTTTACTCATCGTGGCCATCGTCATCCAGACGATCGCGACTCTGTTCGCCATCCGTTTGATCCGTACGACCAAGTACAATTCGATTTGGATTCTGTTCACCATCGGATTCACGCTTCTTTCTGTCGAACGGGTCGTGCAGTTCCTGCGTGCCAACGGTCAGACGCTGCCTTATGAGGTGTTCGTCTGGTTGGGACTGGTCATTTCGATCAGTATGTCGATCGGCGTGATGTATGCCCACAAGCTTTTCAAGTACATCGCCCGGCTCAACCGCCAGCGGCAGTTGCTCAACAAGCGCATCCTGACGGCCGTGCTGCGCACCGAGGAGAAATCGC
>OINO01000313.1_pt1 | contig 13354 bp, 8 predicted proteins | sample 1585381 | NCBI WGS metagenome assembly OINO01 (sample SAMN02674697, study PRJEB24791) | human gut metagenome, SKBSTL033 | isolation source: stool | host: Homo sapiens | place: USA
GCTTGAGGTAGAGGGGCGAGTTGTTGAGCATGGTAGACCAGTTGACCAGACCATACTCGATGCCCAGCGCATAGGCGCCGATGGGCTTGATGGTAGAACCGGTCTGACGGGTGACGCCGTAGGCGCGGTTCAGGGAAAGGCTCTTGGTCTTTTCGCCCAGACCGCCCACCATGGCGATGACATTGCCGTCATAGTCCAGTGTGACCATCGCCGCCTGGGTGCGGACGTTACGGTAATAGTAGACCGTACCGTCGTCGCCGGTGCGGGTCTTGGGGGTGCCGTCCTCGTTGTAGACCTGCACATCGTCGTCGGAGATGCTGGTCACCTCTTCCTCATGCCAGCCGGCCGGGAAGTAGGCATCATCCGTGTTGAGCATCAGGTTTTCCATGGCGGACTGCACCTTGGTGTTCACAGTCGACTCAACGGTAAAGCCGCCGGTGTACAGCAGCTTCTGTGCCTCGGATTCCGAAATGTTTTCCTTGTCCATGATGTCCTGCACCAGCTCGGTGAACAGTGCATCGGTAAAGTAAGAGGTAACGGAAGAATTCTTCTTGGTATCCTCTTCCTCGGCCAGTACCAGCGGCTGGGCCGCTGCGTTGCGGTAGTCCTCTTCGCTGATCACGCCCTGCTGCCACATGTTGTACATGAGGAAGTTACGGCGGTTGATCAGGTTTTCGGGGTTGGTGTAGGGGTTATAGTTGGTGGGGTTTTTGGTGATGGACGCAATGGTCGCACACTCCCACAGGGTCAGCTGGCTGACGTCCTTATTAAAGTATTCGTTGGCCGCAGTCTGCACGCCCTGAATGGTGCCAGTAAAGCTGATGGTGTTCAGGTACGCTTCCAGAATGGTCTCCTTGGAATAGCTGCGGCTCAGGCAGAGGGCGCGGTAGATCTCGCGCAGCTTGCGCAGTGCACCTTCAATGCCGCTGGCGCTCTTGTCGTCGGTCAGGTTCTTGATCAGCTGCTGCTCCAGCGTGGATGCACCCTGCTTGGAGCTGTAGATGGGCAGCAGGTATTCGTTGACCATTGCGCCGATGGTGCGCTTGAAGTTGACGCCGGGCTCGTTGTAAAAGTCCTTATCCTCGGTGCAGATGAACGCATACTGCAGGTTCGTGGGGATCTGCTCCAGATCCGCCCACACGCGGTGGCTGTTGGAAGAGCGCAGCGTGGCATACTCCACCTGTGCACCGGTGTCCGGGTCGGTAGCCATCACCACACTGGACTGGCTCAGCTCAATGTTGTCCAGATCCAGCAGGTCGCCGTCGTTGGCGGTAGCCTGCACCACGTAATACACAGCACCCACTGCCACCAGACTGCCTGCCATGATGCCCAGACAAATCAGTGTAGCAATGGTTCGGCCAATGAAGCGCAGAATGGGATGTCTGCCCTTTTCACAGGGTTCCTTTGGTTCTTTGGGTTCCCGGCCGTGTTTGGGTCCCGGCTGGGACTCCCGGCGGCTGTTGCTCACATTTACCTTCCGCCCCGCCGGTGCCGGGGAATGCCCCTCACCGGCACGGTTGATCTTTCTCATATCGGAGATAGAAATCGCCTCCTAACATTCAGGCTGCTTTTTCAGCGCCATGCGCTGGTACTTTTCCATCAAAGCGCACAGAACTGCACGCAATACCATATTATAGCACGTGCACAGAACGCGGGCAAGAACCAATCTTCGGCCCTGATAGGTCTAATCATCTGTAGTATAACACAATCTGCCGGACAAAGTACAGCATTCCCGTGTGAAAATTGACTGTTCTCCCCTGTTTTGGGGCATACTTCAGCCGGAAAGGAGCGTGTTTCTCCATGCGCAAACTGTGCACCTGCCTGTTCTACGGGCTGTGCGTATTCACCATCGTGTTCAGCCTGTTCTGGATGGCCCTGCCCAAGCTCAGCCTTCCGGTGCCCGACCCCGGCAGCGAAGCACCGCCTTCCTCCGCAGCAGACCTTGCCGCACAGGCCATGCCGGAGCTTGCTGCCCAGAGCTACCGCCTGTGCGACAAAGGCGGGCGCGTGGCCGTTTACCGCTGCGGCACCAATGGCCAGCCGGATGTGCTTGTCACCGTCACCGGCATCTACACCAATCTTCTGCCGGAGAACGATGCCGTGCGCATCAAGCGCGGTGTGACCGTGTACAGCGAACGGGAACTGGACCTGCTGCTGGAAGATCTGGGCGGTTGAGTGCAGAATGCTCAATTTTTATCTACTTTTACTGATTATTTTTATTGACATCCCGATGTAAAAATTATATAATGATAATAGAAGTAAAGTTTCTTAACCACCTGCAGCGATCATAAAAGGAAGTGCTTCCTCATGTCAGAACAGATCACCCTCCATTACCAGTGCCGTCTTTGCGGCAAGCAGCTGGACCGCGGTATCCACCTCGGCCCGCCCAGCCCCGGCACCTGCAGCAAAGCCGCCAAGGTAGACGGCTTTCACGGGCCGCACCGCTGGGTCATTGTCTCTTTGCCCAAAAGTGCTTGATTTTTAACGCAAAAAAGACCTCCGGGAAAAGCGTCCCGGAGGTCTTTCTTAGTTTCAGGCTTCCATTTCTTCCAGCGGAACAAGGTAGGCCTTGCGGCACTCCTCGTATTCCAGCATGTAGTCCTTGGTGGGGTTGTGGTGCATGATGCTCTTGAGGGTGTGGGAGTCGTAGTCCTCGCCGGCATCCATGCCGATCAGGCGGGCAGCAACGTTGGAGCAGTGATCCGAGATGCGCTCTGCATTGTTCAGCACATCCAGGAACACGACACCCGTATCAATGGAGCACACGCCGTCCTTCAGGCGCAGGATGTGCTGGTCGCGCAGGCGCTCCGCCATCACATCGATCACCTCTTCCAGCGGTTCCACCTGAGCCGCCAGACGCATATCGCTGTTTTCAAAGGCATCGTTGGTCAGGTTCAGGATGCGGTTCAGCGCATTCTCCAGCAGCTGCAGCTCCTTGGTGGCGTTTTCACTGAAGGACGCTTCCTTTTCCTGCAGTTCTTCTGCCTTTTCCATAATGTTCACCGCATAGTCGCCGATGCGCTCGAACTCGGTAACAAAATTCAGCAGTTCGGTCACAGTGTGGCTTTCATCGTCGCCCAGCTCCTGATCGGTCATCTTGATCAGATAGTTGGAGATTGCCACCTCCATGCGGTCGATCAGGTTTTCACGCACCCGGATAGCGCTGACGGTATCCTCGTCCATCTTCAGCAGCAGCGGTGCAGCCAGATTCACATTGCGGGCAGCACGGCGGGACATCTTGACCACAGCGCTCTTAGCCTGCTGCAGGGCCACAGCCGGGCTTTTGAACAGACGTTCATCCAGCACCGGCATGCTCAGCTCCTGTGCTTCCTCGGCGCTGTCCGGCACAGTGAGCAGTGCCAGCTTGGACAGCACACCGCTGCAGGGCAGGAACAGCAGCATGGCGCACACGCTGGAAAGGGTGTGGATGTTTGCGATGGTGCTCTTGTTCATCACGTCGTTCCACATGGGGATGCCAACGGTAAACTGCACCGCATACACCAGCGCCAGCAGGATCACGCTGCCAATGATGTTGAAGTACAGATGGATCAGTGCAGCGCGCTTGCCGTCCTTGGAGGAGCCGCCAATGGTGAGCAGCGGCGTAAAGGCCGTGCCGATGTGTGCGCCCAGAATAATGGGGATGGCAGAGCTGAAGGTGACCAGACCCGTGCTGGACAGTGCCTGCAGGATACCCACCGATGCCGAGGAGGACTGGATGATCACCGTGACCACCACGCCCACCAGAATGCCCAGAACGGGATTCGTCATGGTAACGAACAGATTCTGGAACACGGCGCTCTCACGCAGAGGAGCCACACCGGTGTCCATCAGGCTCATGCCGGTAAACAGGATGCCGAAGCCCAGCATGATCTGGCCGATGTTCTTTTTCTTCGCGTTGCGGATGAACACATAAAAAATGCAGCCGATAAACGCCACCACCGGCGCAAACGTCTTGGGCTGGATGAGGGTCAGGATAAGGCTGTCGCCCGAAATATCCGCCATGCGGATGAGCTGACCGGTGACCGTAGTACCAATGTTTGCACCCATGATAACGCCTACCGACTGCGTAAGGGTCATGATGCCGGAGTTTACCAGACCGACACAAATAACGACCGTGCCGGCCGAGGACTGGATGACACCCGTGATGAGGGTGCCAAAAATAACGCCCTTGAGCGTTGAGGAGGTCAGCTTTTGCAGCACGCCCTGCATTTTGCCGCCGGCCAGTTTTTCCAGACCAGCGCCCATAATGGACATGCCGTACAGAAACAGCGCAATTCCACCCAACAGAGAGGTAATGTGTGTGATATCCATAACGATACTCCTAAAAATGATCTTCCTTTTGATCCTTGTACATCTGCCCTGCCCGCACACCGGGCCTGCTTGATCCGGCAGATGCTGCGGCCTGCCGCTCTGCTGCGCAGAACGGCGCACAATGACCGCGCTTGGATCTATTATATCATTTTTTATCCTGTCACAACAAGGTTTATTTTACAAGAAAATCACTTTTTCTACACATTTTTCCGTCTCTTAATGAATTCGTGCTCTTTCCTTTTCAATTATTTTACATCAATTTTACATTTGCACCGAAGTCCCTGTCTGTTTGCGGGCGCTTACTCTGCCAGTTCTTCCATTGCTTCCCGCACCGTATCGGCCGAAAACAGGAACACTCCGCTGCCGGTGTATACTTCCACATGGCTTCCAACATAACGCAGTTCAAAATCTTTCATCCGTGTTCCCTCCTGTATCTCGTTTTTTGCAGCTTTTCAGAACGTTTTTGTTCCATGGCTGTATTATCGCACACAGCAGGTACTATAAATCGGATTTTCAACGCATTTTGCAGACAAAAAGCCGCCCGGCTTCAGATGCGGAACCGGGCGGCTGGCCACCTATTTATATCGTTCAATGCACAGCGGCATATTCCGGGATGCGCTGCTCATGGGCCTGCTGCTCTGTGCGGGCCTTCTCATAGCAGTAACGGATGATCGCCTGCCTGCGCACGATGCCAATGAAGATGCCGCGGTCATCCACAACCGGCACAAAGTTCTGGTTCATGGCCGCTTCGATCAGCTGATCCATGCTGGTGGTCACGGTGACAGCCTTGTAGTCGCGCTTGTGCGGGAAGGCCGAAATGGGGACATCCTCAGCCGCTTCCAGATCCAGACCATGGAACTTTTTCAGCCCCCAGAGAATGTCGCCCTCGGTCAGGGTGCCCACATATTTTCCCTGCCGGTTGAGCACCGGAATGGACGCGTAGCGGTTATTCTCCCACTTTTCCAGCGTCTGCCGAAGGGTGAAATCGTCGTAAACATACATCAGATCCTGCTTGGGTGAAAGGAAAAACAGAATATTCATGACAACAGCTCCTAAACATTGTTCCACGCGCCGTGCGCAAAAAATAACGCAGTTCATCCGCACAAGCGGGACCCTGCGCCGCAGTCCCTATCCTTGTTTCTATTTTAGCACTTTTTCATAGTCGGATAAAGAGTTATCACCCACCTTTTATATTTTTTTAACAGATTGTTTGCTTTCTTTCGTCATACTTTCGATTTTGATAAAAAGCAACCAGCGTCCGTTATGCTATCACCTTCCCGGTGCGAAGCCGCCCGAACCATGCCGTCAATGCAGAAACCTGCGCAAAAAGTTGATATACCAGCATTTTGCGCTGTACAAGCGCGCCCCAAAGTTGTATAATAATGTGGGTGTTTCTCGGCGCAGTATGTGTATCTGTCCGCCGCTGCGCCCCAGACCTTGAATGTGTTTTATGAAAATAACATAAAGGAGCAGAGCGACTATGATCACTTCCCGTTTCCCTCTGGGGGATGTCAGCTTTACGTCCGGGTATTTTGCTACTCTGGTAGGTGAAGCAGCCAAACAGTGTTACGGTGTTGCCGCAATGGCACCCCGTGATATGACCGATGCCGTCAGAAGCATGGTGCACGGTTCTGATTACCCGGAAAAGGGTGTCCGTGTCACGCAGGAGGATGGTCGTCTGGTGATCGAACTGCACATTGCAGTGAGCTATGGCCTGAACATTTCCACCGCCGCACGCAGCATCTCTCACCGCGTCAAGGACGAGGTGGAGCAGGCTACCGGCCTGAAGGTTGCCCGCGTTGTGGTTTCGGTAGACGATGTGATCGCCTGATTTTTGTTGGTTCATCCGAATGCGCCGGGCTTTTCCGGCAAGTACAAGGAGTAAAAAAGAATGATTTCTGGTAAGATTTTGCGTGACGCCATTATCTCTGGCGCCAACAACATCAACAATCAGCGCTCCCGCGTGGACGAGCTGAACGTTTTCCCTGTTCCTGATGGCGACACTGGCACCAACATGGGCATGACCGTGGGTGCTTCTGTGCGCGAGCTGGAAGCATTGGACGACAGCTGCACCGTGGGTGAGGCTTCCAAGACCGCTGCTTCCGCCATGCTGCGCGGCGCACGCGGCAACTCCGGTGTTATCACCAGCCTGCTGTTCCGCGGCTTCTCCAAGGCGCTGGAAGGCAAGAAGGAAGCCACCGCTGCCGACATTGTCGAGGCCCTGAAGAAGGGTGTTGAGGGCGCTTATAAGGCCGTTATGAAGCCCACCGAGGGCACCATCCTCACGGTTGCACGCATTGCCTCTGAGGAAGCTGCTGCCTGCGGTGCCGAGGATGTGCCCGCTCTGTGGGATGTGGTGATGACCGCCGGCCAGAAGGCTCTGGAGGACACCCCCAACCTGCTGCCTGTTCTGAAGAAGGCCGGCGTTGTGGATGCCGGCGGTCAGGGCATCATGGTCATCTTTGAGGGCATGGGCAAGGTGTTCCATGGCGAAGGCATCGTGGCAGGCGGCGAGGCTGCTCCCAACAAGGCAAAGCTCTCCACCGAGAACGCCGGCAAGGGCGTGTTCACCGACGACCTGATGAAGGTGGAGGACATCAAGAACGGCTACTGCACCCAGTTCCTGATCAACAAGTATGAGGGTGCAAGCGCCGCAAAGATGCGTGCCTTTGCAGAATCCAACGGCGACAGCGTGGTGTGCATCGAGGATGACGATGTGATCAACCTGCATGTGCACACCGCTGACCCCGGCAAGATCCTGAGCGAAGCCATCAAGTATGGCTACCTGACCAACTTCAAGATCGAGAACATGCACGAGCAGTTCCTGGCCCGTCAGAAGCAGGGCAAGAGCCTGGAAAAGCAGGCTTCTGCTGAGAAGGCCCCTTCTCAGTCCAGCGAGTTCGTCTACGCTGCTGTGGACCCCAGCCGTGACTATGGCTTTGTTGCCGTTGCCGCCGGTGAAGGCCTGAAGGCCGTGTTCACCGATCTGGCTGCAGACGCAGTGGTCTCCGGTGGTCAGACCATGAACCCAGCCACCGAGGATATCCTCGCCGCCATCCAGAGCGTGCCCGCAAAGACCGTGTTCGTGCTGCCCAACAACAAGAACATCATCATGGCTGCTGAGCAGGCCCAGAAGCTGGCCGACCGTCAGGTGGTCGTTCTGCCCACTCGCACCGTGCCCATGGGCATTACCGCCATGCTGAACTTTGATCCCTCTGTGAACGCCGAGACCAACACCATCAACATGATGGCTGCTGCCGACAAGGTGTCCACCGGTCTGATCACCTATGCTGCCCGCGACAGTGAGTACGACGGCAAGCGCATCAAGAAGGGTGAGATCATGGCTCTGGAGAACGGCAAGATCGTTTCCACCTCCAACGATATCACCAAAGCTACCTACCGTCTGGCACGCGGCATGTGCAAGAAGGATTCCAGCTTCGTCACCATCATCTCCGGCTGCGACGTCTCCGACGAGGAAGCCGAGAAAGTGACCGAGCTGGTCAAGGCCAAGTGCCCCAACCATGTGGAAGTCAGCCACATCCGCGGCGGCCAGCCTGTCTATTATTATATGATCAGCGTGGAGTAATCCTCCGTTGCATTGCAAAATCCCCGGTACAGAGTTTCCTGTACCGGGGATTTTTGTTGCATTTAGAAGAAACTCACCTGACTGCTCTCCGGCAGGTCGCCCAGAGCGCCGACCTGGCGCAGGCGGTCCAGGATGGCACTGGACACACCGGAGGCCTGCTGCAGCTCTTCGATGGAGAGGTACTCCTCCCCGTGGATGGTGGCACGCTCCAGCGCGTCGGCTGCCGCGCCGCCCAGGCCTTTCAGCGACGAGAACGGCAGACGGACCTTGCCGTCCTCCACGATGTAGCGGGAGCCCCGGCTCTTGCCCAGCTCAATGGGCAGGAACTCGTAGCCGCGCACCAGCATCTCGTTGACCAGCTGCAGGCTGACCAGCACATCTTCGTCCTTGGCGTTCTTCTCTTCCTTCAGGCGGCGCTTGACTTCTTCCATGTGGGCGCGGGCCACTGCCGCACCGCCCACAGCGGCTTCGTAGTCGATGTCGTCGCCGCGTACGGTAAAGTATACCGCATAGAACTCCGGCGGACGGTAGATCTTGAACCACATCAGACGAATGGCCGACATCAGGTAGGCCACGGCATGGGCCTTGGGGAACATATACTTGATCTTGCGGCAGCTCTCGATGTACCAGTCCGGCACCTCGTGCTCCCGCATGGCTTCCTCCCAGCCATCCTTGAAACCGCCCTTGGCCACCTTGCCCTTACGCACGGCCTCCATGATATCAAAGGCCATCTTGGGTTCCAGACCCTTGCGCAACAGGTACAGCATGATGCTGTCACGGCAGCCAATGACCTCCGCAATGGTGCAGGTGCCGCTGCGGATCAGCTCGTCCGCGTTGCCGGTCCACACGTCCGTTCCGTGGGACAGGCCCGAGATCTGGATCAGCTCGGAGAAGTTCTTGGGCCGTGCCTCCACCAGCATACCGCGCACGAAGTTGGTGCCCATTTCCGGGATGCCGAAGGTGCCGGTCTGGCTGTCGATCTGTTCCGGGGTCACGCCCAGCGCTTCCGGGCTGGTCAGCAGGCTGTACACCTTGGGGTCGTTCATGGGGATACTGTCGATGGGGATACCGGTGTACTCCTCAAAATACTTGTAGAAGGTGGGCATATCGTGGCCCAGTTCGTCCAGCTTGAGCAGGGTATCGTGCAGGTACTTGAACTCGAAGTGGGTGGTCAGCAGGCCGCCTGCCACATCGTCCGCCGGGTGCTGGATGGGACAGAAATCGTAGATCTCGTAGGTGTCCGGCACAACGACCATGCCGCCGGGGTGCTGGCCGGTGGTGCGCTTGACGCCGGTGCAGCCCAGAGTCAGGCGGTTCTCCTCCGCATGGTTCACCGTGCGGCCGCGCTCATCCAGATATTTTTTGACATAGCCGTAGGCGGTCTTGTCCTGAATACCGGACACGGTGCCCGCCTTGAACACGTTGGCTTTGCCGAACAGCTCCTCGGTATAGCGGTGCACATTGGACTGATATTCGCCGGAAAAGTTCAGGTCGATATCCGGCTCTTTATCGCCGTAGAAGCCGAGGAAGGTCTCGAAGGGAATATCGTGGCCGTCCACCAGCATCCGGGTGCCGCAGTTGGGGCAGTTTTTATCCGGCAGGTCAAAGCCGTCGTCCACGCTGCCGTCGGTGATGAACTCGCTGTGCTTGCACTTGGGGCAGCGATAGTGGGGCGGCAGGCTGTTCACCTCCGAGATGCCGGAGAAGTGGGCCACGGCCGATGAGCCGACCGAACCACGGCTGCCCACCTGATAGCCGCCCGCGTTGGAATAGGCCACCAGTTTGACCGCAATGACGTACAGCACGGCGTAGCCATGGCCGCAGATGGAGTCCAGCTCCTTCTGCAGCCGCTTTTCCACAATTTCGGGCAGCGGGTCACCGTAATCACGCTTGGCGTGTTCCCACGTAGCATCGCGCAATTGCTGCTCTGCACCCTCGATGCTGGGCGGGTAGGTGCCGCGCGGGATGGCACGAACATTGTTGTCGATCATCGCCGCGATCCTGCGGGGGTTCTTCACCACTACCTCGTAGGCTTTTTCCTTGGGCAGATAGTAGAACTGCGCCAGCATATCCTGCGTGGTGCGGAAGAACAGCGGCGGCTGGTTGTCGGCATCTTTAAAGCCGTTGCCCGCCTGCAGCACGGCACGGTACGCCGCGTCCTCCGGCTCGGTAAAGTGCACGTCGCCAGTGGCAATGACCGGCTTGTGCAGATCCTCGCCCAGCTTGATGACCGTGCGGTTGAAGTTTTTGATGTCCTCTTCGCTGTCCACCTTGCCGTCCCGCACCATGTAGGCGTTGTTGCCCAGCGGCTGGATCTCAAGAATATCGTAGTAGGACGCGATCTTTTTCAGTTCTTCATAGCTGGTGCCATCCACGATGGCTCGGTACAGCTCGCCGGCTTCGCAGGCGGAAGTGAGCAGCAGGCCGTCCCGGTATTTGTTCAAAAGGCTCCGGGGCACCCGGGGCTTTTTGAAAAAGTAGTTCACATGGGCTTCGCTGACGATCTTGTACAGATTTTTCAGGCCCATCTGGTTCTTGACCAGAATGATGAGGTGGTAATACTTCTTTTTCAGCACCTCGCGGTTGCCGCCAAGGCCGGTGTTGATCTCACTGACCTTTGCTACCTGCTTTTCTTTCAGGTCGTTCAGCATGACTCCGAAGATGCGGCCCAGCGCGGCAGAATCCTCACAGGCACGGTGGGCCTCGTAGGCAGGCAGCTCCAGATGCTTGTTGATGGTGCCCTGCTTGTAGTTGTGGAGGCCGGGGTACATGGCCTGCGCCATGGTCAGGGTGTCGATATAGGTCGGCTCCAGCTTGATGCCGCTGCGCTTGGCGGCGGCGCGCAGGAAACGCATATCAAAGGCGTGGACGTTGTGGCCCACAAGGATGCGGTCTCCCGCAAATTTGAGGAAGGCTTCCAGTGCTTCCTTTTCGCCGGGAGCATCCGCCACCATTTCGTTGGTGATGCCGGTCAGCTCGGTGATCTTGGGGGTGATGGGCTTGCCGGGCTTGACAAAGGTATCAAATTCCTCCACCACCTCGCCGTTTTTCACGATGACGGCACCGATCTCGGTCATATACTCCACGCCGGGGTCAAGGCCTGTGGTCTCGGTATCAAACACGCAGAACTCCCCGTCCAGCGGCTGATCCTTCACACCGTATACACAGGGGATCATGTCGTCCACAAAGTAGGCTTCGCAGCCGTAGATCAGCTTGAAGTCCGGGTCTGATTTATGGATATCGTCCGCTGCCAGCATGGCTTCCGGGTAACCCTGACACACACCGTGGTCAGTGATGGCAACGGCCGGATGTCCCATGCGGTGGGCCAGCTTGACGATGCCGCCGGGGTCACAGAAGCCGTCCATGCTGGAAAGCTTGGTGTGCAGATGCAGCTCTACACGCTTGACCGGTGCGGTATCCTCCCGCTTTTTGCGCTCCACGATGAGCACATCGTAGGGGTAGACGATATAATCGTGTTCGTACTTGTCGTAGGAGCAGTCGCCGCGCACGATGAGGGTGGTGCCTTTGCCAAGGCTCTCCCACTTGGAGCAGTCCTCACCTTCCTGCGCGCGGATCTTCAGGTTGATGGAGCCCTGATAATCGGTGATGGATACGGTATAAATTTTGCGGAAGTTGCCCTTGACCTCCGAGAAGAACACATCGCCCCAGATCGTGCACTTGCCGCCCTCGCCGCCAAGGTCTTTCAGCGGGGTGAGGTTCTTGGGGGTGAACATCTTGCCGTGGAAAATGGTGACGGGCTTATCGGTCAGGTCCAGGCCATCCACCTTGATGGACGGTGCTGTGTTCTTTTTCTCAAACTTGACCACCGGTGGCGCGATCTTGCGCTCCAGCTTTTCTTCCATCTGATGCTGCTCGGCTTCGCTTACAGCGCTTTGCAGCGTTACCTGCGGCGTTACCCCGGTGTGGGCCGCAATGCGCTCTGCCAGCAGCTTTTCAAAGTGCATCTCCTGCAAAAACTTGGTGCCATGGCATACGCCGATGGTGATCTTCTGTCCGATGATGTTGATCTTGCACCGGTCCAGAAAGCCGTTGATGGGCACGCCGTCCCGCTTCATCTCTTCCATCAGATCGCGCAGGGCCGCTTCGTCCAACATGGCATAGCCAAACAGGTTCTGGATGCGCAGCTCAAAGCCCTCATAATCCGGCTGCAGGGATGCCAGCAGCCGGGCACAGAGATTTTTGTCCAGCGGCGCACCGCTGCGCAGGGTAAAGATGACCTGCCGCTCCTGCCGCAGCATCTGCGCATGCTCCACAATGACCTGCCCGAAGCAGGCCGCAAATGCCGGGTCCACCATGAACTGCGGCCACAGGTTGGATACGAGTGGTGTCACAAATGGTACTCCTTTTTATACAGCACAAACTGCCGCACCCGTTTTTTTGCAGGTGTGGCAGCTGTGAAAAAAGCCAAATTACAGTTTATAGATCTCATCCATGAACTGATCCAGGATGTTGTCTCCGGTCAGCTTTTTGATGGGCTTGCCGTGGATGAACAGCACCGCCTCGCCCTTGCCGCCGGCAATGCCGATGTCTGCTTCGCGGGCTTCACCGGGGCCGTTGACCACGCAGCCCATCACGGCCACCTTGATGGATTTTTTGCAGCCCTGCAGCCGCTTTTCCACCTCATTGGCGATCTCGGTGCAGGGATACTGGGTACGGCCGCAGGTGGGGCAGGTGATGACCTCCGGGCCCGCCACCGGGAAGCCGACGGCACGCAGGATGTTGTAGCCTGCTTCCACCTCTTTTTCCGGCTCGGCAGCCAGCGAGACACGGATGGTATCGCCGATGCCCTCCAGCAGCATTCCGCCAATGCCCATGCCGCTCTTGAGCAGGCCCATCTGGTAGGTGCCAGCCTCGGTGACGCCCACATGCAGCGGGTAGTCCGTCACGGCACTCAGCTGGCGGTATGCCTCCATCATGCGGGGCACGTTGGAGTTCTTGATGGAGATGACGATGTTGTTGAAGTCGAACTTTTCCAGCAGGTGGACATGGTACAGAGCGCTCTCCACCATCGCTTCCGGCACAGGTGCGCCGTACTTGGCGAGGATGTGCTTTTCCAGACTGCCGCCGTTGACGCCGATGCGGATGGGGATATTCTTCTGCTGGCAGGCCTGCACGACGGCTTTCACGCGGTCATCGTCGCCGATGTTGCCCGGGTTGATGCGGATCTTATCCACGCCCACATCGGCACAGGCAATGGCAGCCTTGTAGTCGAAGTGGATGTCTGCCACGATGGGGATCTTCACGGCGTTCTTGACAGCCTCGATGCACTTGGCGTCTGCCGCGCTGGGACAGGTCACGCGCAATATCTGACAGCCTGCCGCTTCACAGCGCTTTGCCTGCGCCACATTGCCCTCGATGTCCTCCACCGGGACGTTCAGCATGGTCTGCACGGCGATGGGGTTTTTGCCGCCGATGGTCACATTTCCGATTTTGACT
>OINO01000334.1_pt1 | contig 12495 bp, 7 predicted proteins | sample 1585381 | NCBI WGS metagenome assembly OINO01 (sample SAMN02674697, study PRJEB24791) | human gut metagenome, SKBSTL033 | isolation source: stool | host: Homo sapiens | place: USA
TTATCGGCTGAAAAACAGCCGATAAAATTGTCATGGCGGAAAATAGAATGGTTACCGATAATGTCACTTATATTTTGCCGGAAAGTGCTGTTGATGTAACTGTTGGTTCTGTAAAATATACAGGAAGTTTACAAGGAACGATTAAGGATGAAAAGGCTGATCTGATCTTTACACTAAAGCCGGGAGCCATGCCTATGGCTATTACTGCGACTTTTGTAGGCACTAAATAGCATGAAAAGATATCTCTCTATTATAACCATACTGGGAATGATGCTTTTGCCATTCTCGGCATGTGATGGTATTTTGGAAGGAATATATGATAGTCCTGCTGCTTCGGATAGTAATGAATTGGGTTTTATAAGAACAGACCCTTCTACCCATTCGGGTACTATTTATATTGATGCTACTGATTATAGACGTTGGACTTTTATCGATTTCCATACACAAAAAGTAGATTCTGTAAATGTGACGGATTCTGAACAGAAAGAACCGGAGGAATGGGATATTGCTGTTCATCGTTATGATGTTAAAACCAATGCTGGAGCAGTATTGGAAACCGGTTTCACAGGTTTTTCCGCTTTACGGAATGCGGATGCGATGCCCGAAGGAGCCTATGTGGAGGATGTTTGGACTACCGCTAAGATAGCCATTGATATGTCAGGTATGATGGATGGTAATATTGTTTATATGGCATCCTATTATAATGAAGAACTATCCAAATGGTTGAATGTTGATAAAAGTAATATGCCACCTACCTATACTCTTTCAAACAAGGTTTATATGGTAAAGCTGAAAGATGGAACTTATGCGGCTGTTCGTCTCACAAATTATATGAATGCTAGTGGTGTAAAAGGCTTCATGACTATTGACTATATTTATCCGTTTGAATTGTAAACCGACATACGATATGCATAGACTACTCAGAAACGTGTGCTTGATACTGTGTTGGCTGATGGCGGTACCAGTATCAGCACAACGAATTATTTCGGGAACTGTATTTGATGAAAATAAAGAACCTCTGACGGGAGCAACAGTCTCCGTAAAAGAAAAAGTAACTTTGGGAACCACTACGGGTACACAGGGAAAATACATGTTGAAATTACCCGATAATAGAGAATATACTCTACAGGTTTCATACATGGGGTATATCTCGCAGACTCATAAAGTGTCTGTCAGTAAAACAGGTAAAGTTGATTTTATACTGAAAGAAGATGCTGTAAATATGGAAACTGTAGTTGTAACGGGAACCCGTACTCCGAAACTCCTGAAAGATGTTCCCATTGTAACTCGTGTCATTACTGCCGATGAAATAAAAAAAGTAGATGCTACCCATATTGGAGATTTACTTCAGACAGAACTGCCGGGAATTGAATTCTCTTATTCCATGGACCAGCAAGTTTCTCTCAATATGCAAGGATTTGGTGGAAATGCTGTACTTTTTCTGGTTGATGGTGAGCGTCTGGCAGGTGAGACTTTGGATAATATAGACTACAACCGATTGAATATGAGCAATGTGGAGCGTATTGAAATTGTAAAAGGTGCGGCTTCTTCACTCTATGGTTCGAATGCGGTAGGAGGAGTGGTAAACATCATAAGTAAAATGCCTGCGGAGCCTTGGACTGTGAATCTCAATGGACGTTACGGGGCTTATAATGAGCAGCGTTATGGAGGAACAATAGGTTTCAATGTTGGAAAATTCAATAGTGTGACTAATGTACAGCATACCCAAGTAGATGAAAAAGATTTGGCAGATGGAAAAACAAATGAGGAAACGGAGGATTGGGCATTTAAAAAGGTGTATGGTGATAAAACTTGGAATTTCAAAGAACGTTTGGTCTATACTGCTAATGACCATCTGAAACTGACGGCACGTGCCGGATATTTTTTTCGTGAACGTGAGAAGTCACAGACTAGTAAAGACCGTTATCGAGACTTCAGTGGTGGGGTGAAAGGAAATTATGTATTGGATAAAGATAAGGATCTGGAAATAGCTTATTCTTTCGACCAGTATGATAAGAGCGACTACTTGCCGCAAGATGCTAATGATGTACGTGATTATAGTAATGTACAACATTCGGTTCATACTTTTTATAATCATACTTTTGTCGGTAAGCATATTCTCACCGTGGGTGGTGATTATATGCGTGATTATTTAATGTCCTATCAGTTTGCCAATAATGGAAGTAAACATCAGTATACAGTGGACGGCTTTGCACAGTTTGACTGGAACCCGACGAAATATTTCAATGTCATCACAGGATTACGTTTTGATTATTATTCAGATTCCGATATTAATCATTTCTCTCCCAAATTAGGACTGATGTATAAAATAGGAAACTGTTCATTGAGAGGTTCCTATGCTGGTGGTTTCCGAGCTCCTACTTTGAAAGAAATGTATATGAATTTTGATATGGCAAGTATTTTTATGATTTATGGTAATCCTGACTTGAAGCCTGAAACCAGCCATAATTTTTCTCTTTCGGCAGAATATATGAAAGGTCGTTATAATTTGACGGTGACAGGTTTCTATAATGTAGTTGATAATCGTATCACTACGGCGTGGAGTGAGGCGTTGAAAGGGCAGGTATATACCAATATATCAAATATCAGGATATCCGGTGCCGAGGCAAATGCTTCCGTCAAATATCCTTGTGGACTGTCGGCACGTTTATCTTACGCTTATACACACGAGAATATAAAGAAAGGGCAACCTGTCATTTCAAGTACTCGCCCGCATACGGCTACTGTCCGTCTTGAGTATGACAAGCATTGGAAGAACTATGCGTTTAATGTTGCTTTGAACGGACGCTTTCTGTCCAAGGTGAATACGGAGGAATATACTTCGAACACTTCTTATGAAGAAACTGAGAAAGTGACTTATCCGGCGTATACAATGTGGAAGCTTACGTTGTCTCAGAAAGTATGGAAAGGTGTTGATATGACTTTGGCGGTAGACAACCTGTTTAATTATGTCCCTTTCCGTTATTATAATAATTCGCCTGCTACTAAAGGAACAACTTTTTCAGCCGGTTTGTCATTGGATATAGAACAATTGTTCAAATGAAATTTGGCTGCTAATACTAAATAAACTATGTGATTTAAATAAAGATATGAAGAAGAAACAATTATTGATTGGCGGAGGGATAGCAGTCATCTTGCTGCTTTTGTTTGGTGTATGGAATCTTTGGTTCAGTGCAACTAAAGTGGCTTTCATCAACTATCAGGTAATCAGTTTAGGGCAGATATCTAAAGCTAATGACAATTCATTTATTAAAATCAGTGAACTGAGCACAGATGATCTGAACCGATTGGCCGGTTATGATATGGTATTTATCAATGCCATGGGATTAAGGATTACTGAAGAGCAACGTGCGCAAATACAAAAGGCAGCCGATGGTGGTCTGCCGGTATTGACTACTGCCGCTACCAATCCTGCAAACAAGATTATTTCATTGGATTCCATCCAAGCGGATACATTGAAACATTATCTGTCTAATGGAGGACGTCGTAACTATCGCAGTATGCTGAATTATGTGCGTGTGCATATTGATAAAAAACTATTCTCTGTGTCTGAACCGGAAGCCGTAATGAAACGTGCCGATGATGTGCTTTATCACATGGATCCAAAGAAACCCGAAGACGAAGAGTTGGGTTTCAATACGGTAGCCGGATACAATACTTTTCTGCAACATAACGGCTTGTGGAAAGAGAATGCTCCGCGTATTATTGTGACCGGTCCGATGGGTGAACCTTCCGGGCTTATTGCTAAATTGGAGGAAACTGGCAATATGGTTTATCCTATACGTTCCATGCGTTCTTTTATTCAGAACCATGGAATTGATTCTGTCCGTCCGTCTGCTATTATCAATATGGCGCATGGACGTATGGGTGAACCTATTGTAGATTATCTGGCGAAACAGAATATACCGCTTTTCTCTCCATTGAATGTAAATCGCTTGGTAGAGGAGTGGGAGAGGGACAAGATGGGGATGAATGGCGGCTTTATGTCACAAAGTATTGTTACTCCCGAGATAGATGGAGCTATCCGTCCGTTCGCTCTTTTTGGACATTATAAGGATGAGGAGGGTTTGCAACACGCTTATGCTATTCCAGAACGCTTGGAAACTTTTGTAGAAACAGTTAATAACTATATTGCTCTGCAGCGTAAACCCAATAGTGAGAAACGCGTTGCTATTTATTATTATAAAGGTCCTGGTCAGAATGCACTGACTGCGGGTGGTATGGAAGTGGTTCCTTCACTTTATAACTTGTTGCAGCGTATGAAACGCGAGGGCTACAAGGTGGACGGTTTGCCTACCTCTTCGAAAGAATTGGAACAGATGATACAATCTCAAGGAGCCGTATTTGGTTCGTATGCCGAAGGAGCTTTTGATCGGTTTATGGAAACCGGCAAGCCCGAACTCATAACAAAAGAACAATATGAGGGTTGGATAAAGAAATCCATTCGTCCTGAAATGTATGCCGAAGTAATAGCTGCCAATGGTGAATTTCCCGGAGCATATATGACTACTTCCGACGGCCGTTTAGGAGTAGCTCGTTTGCAATTTGGAAATGTGGTGCTCTTGCCACAGAATGCGGCCGGTAGTGGGGATAATGCATTTAAAGTAGTACATGGAACCAATGCAGCTCCTCCACATACTTATATTGCTTCTTATTTGTGGACACAATTCGGATTTAAAGCTGATGCGTTGATTCATTTCGGTACTCATGGCAGTTTAGAGTTCACTCCGCGCAAACAAGTTGCTTTGTGCAGCAATGACTGGTCCGACCGTCTGGTAGGTGCATTACCTCATTTTTATATTTATTCCATCGGCAATGTAGGTGAAGGGATGATTGCTAAGCGTCGTTCGTATGCGGGATTGCAATCTTATCTTACTCCACCTTTTATGGAAAGTAGTGTCCGCACCATTTATCGTGAACTGACTGAGGCTGTCAAAACATACAATAATTTACTTCCGGCCGATGGGCAGGCTGTACTGTCTACCGGAAATAAAGACGCTTTGAACCGTGCTTCATTGGCGGTAAAGAAACTCACGGTGAAACTGGGCATCCATCGTGAATTGGAATTGGATAGTCTTCTTACTGTTCCTTATGCCGAGGAAGATATTCAGCGTATAGAAAATTTTGCAGAGGAACTGGCAAATGAGAAGATTACAGGTCAGCTGTATACGATGGGGATTCCTTATGAACCCATTCGTATTACTTCCAGTGTGTATGCTATGGCTACCGAGCCGATAGCCTATAGTCTGTTGGCATTAGATAAACTACGTAATCGTGCGGACGGACAGGTAGAGAAACATCGCACTCTTTTTACTCAGCGTTATTTAGAACCTGCACGTGATTTGGTCACTCGTCTGTTGGCTGATCCATCGTTGGCTTCTGATGAATTGATTTGCCGTATTACTGGCATTACTTCCGATGAACTTGCTAAAGCACATGAAATCAATAAATCCCGTAATACTCCTCAAGGCATGATGGCCATGATGATGGCATTAGCTGAAGAAGCTCCGGCTGAGGCTAAAACACATGCTGATATGAGCAGTGGAATAATGCAGGCTGACCAAAGCGGATGTTCGAAAAGGAATAGCATATCCGGGTCTATGAAAGAGAAAATGAAGGAAATAGCGAAAGGTATGAATCCTGAGAAAGCTATGGAACTTGCAAAAAAAATGGGTGCAAGCCCTGAAGCTTTAAAGAAAATGGAAACAGGAATGTACAAGAGCCGTGCTGTAGGTATGAATACACTGGCCAAAGATACGGTTACAATGAAAACAACTTCTCGAGGAAAACGTGAAAAAGCGGATAGTGATAAATTCGGAGGCATGGAAGCGATGATGAAAGCTATGATGTCCAAGAAAAAAGAATATTCTAAAGAGGAGATGAATTTTGCTTTGGCTGTCGTGGAAGTAGAACGTACCTTGAAGAATGTGGGCAATTATAAGAGTGCTCTTTTGGAAAGTCCGGAAAGAGAATTGACCTCTATGGTGAATGCGTTGAACGGAGGATATACGCAGCCTTCACCGGGTGGTGATCCCATCGCCAATCCTAATACATTACCTACAGGACGAAATCTTTTCGCTATCAATGCTGAAGAAACTCCGTCGGAATCTGCATGGGAAAAAGGAAAACAATTGGCTGACAACACTATCGAAATGTATCGCCGTCGTCATAATGACTCTGTTCCTCGTAAAGTAAGTTATACATTATGGAGTGGAGAATTTATAGAAACCGGCGGTGCTACTATTGCACAGGTGCTTTATATGCTGGGTGTAGAGCCTGTTCGTGATACGTTTGGGCGTGTGACGGATCTTCGTCTGATTCCTTCTGCTGAATTAGGCCGTCCTCGTATTGATGTGGTAGTGCAGACTAGCGGGCAGCTGCGAGACATTGCCGCTTCACGTCTGTTTCTTATTAATCGTGCCGTAGAGATGGCTGCCAATGCTAGAGAAGATCAATTTGAAAATCAAGTAGCAGCAGGTGTTGTGGAAGCTGAACGTGTATTAATAGAAAAAGGTCTGACTCCAAAAGAGGCCCGTGAAATGTCTACTTTCCGTGTGTTCGGAGGAGTGAATGGTAATTATGGTACGGGTATACAAAGTATGGTGCAATCTGGTGACCGTTGGGAAAGTGAAAAGGAAATCGCCGATGTTTATTTGAATAATATGGGTGCTTTTTATGGTAGTGAAAAGAATTGGGAAACTGTTCGCCAATTTGCTTTGGAAGCTGCTTTGACACGTACGGATGCGGTTATTCAGCCACGTCAAAGCAATACATGGGGTGCATTAAGTCTGGATCATGTGTATGAGTTTATGGGAGGTATGAATCTTGCTGTCCGTAATGTGACCGGTAAAGATCCTGATGCGTATCTGAGCGACTATCGTAACCGTAACAATGCCCGTATGCAAGAGGTGAAAGAAGCTATTGGTATAGAGAGCCGTACCACAATATTCAATCCTGCTTATATTAAGGAAAAAATGAAAGGGGAGGCCGGCGCAGCTAATACTTTTGCTGAGATTGTGCAAAATACGTATGGTTGGAATGTCATGAAACCTCAGGCTGTTGATAAGGAAATGTGGAATGAGATATATGATGTGTATGTAAAGGATAAATTTAACTTGGGAGTGCAGGATTATTTTGAAAAGCAGAACCCTGCCGCTTTGGAAGAAATGACTGCGGTAATGATGGAAACTATCCGTAAAGGAATGTGGCAGGCTAGCGGGCAACAGATAGCGGATATTGCCAAACTACATACCGATTTGGTGAATAAATATAAACCGTCTTGTTCTGGTTTTGTTTGTGATAATGCTAAATTACGTCAGTTCATAGCTTCTAAAACGGATGCACAGACTGCATCCCGGTATAAGGAAAACATCAGTCAGATACGTGAAGTTGCTGCTTCAAAAGAGCAAAAGGGTATGGTGATGAAAAAAGAAGAGATGAATACAGTCGGTACGGAACAACAGACGAATACGGTAAGCAATACTGTTGTTTGCGTTGTAGTGGTGGCTGCTGTTCTTGTTTTAATTGTATTGGTGCGTTGTCGCCGTAAAAAAATGCAAGAATAACAGGCTATGGAAACAGTTGTAGTTGTTCTTATGATATTGGTCTGTTTCAATTTTATGATGAAACAGACATTTCGTAAACGAGGATTGGTTGCAGCAATAGCTGTTGTAGCCACCCTCTTTGTGGGGCTGATGTGGCCATATGCTATTCAGCAGTCTAAGACACAGATTGCTGATTGGTTGGCAAATGTCCAATTGATGCTTGACACTTCGGTGGTGCTTACAGTGGAAGTTGCCTTACAGATGGCTTTTTGTATGTTGGCTGTTCATGTGCTTACTACAGGTCCTGTTAAGAAACGTACTCTTTGGGCTTACCGTGCTTTACGTTGGTTTCCGGGGATTTTGATATTTCCTGTCTTGTTTAGCGGATTGGTATATCTTATCTTCTCTTTTCCGGGTGTTTCCTTTTCTCTTGTCGCATGGAGTATGGCGGCAGGTGTATTGATATTGATTTCTGCAGGCACATTGTTTCTTCGTTATCTTTTGCCGGAAAAGGAATTACGGTTGGAGCTATTGTTCCTCACTAATGCATTGACCGCCATATTGGGAATTATTGCTACTGTAAATGGTCGTACCGCCGTAACAGGTGTAAGCGAGGTGGATTGGGGGGCATTGACCGGCTTGATAATTATGCTGGCAGGTGGAGGACTCATTGGATTGGTTATATATAAATATAGACGAATAAAAACAAACATTTAAAACTTACTGACATTATGAATCTTATATCAGACATTCTGTTTTGGATTTCGAACGGACTTTTAGTCCCTGTTGTTGTATTGCTTATTATTCTTTTCATCCGTTCGCTATTATTGATAGGCAGTTTTTTCGGGCAGTATCTGGCTATTCGGCGTACGGATGCGTTGTTGCGTCAACAGCTTGATACATTGACTATAGATACTTTGTCCGAATTGGAAGGCAAACTTCCTGTGAAGTCGAACTCGTTGGTCATTGCGTATATCCGTCGGGTGTTGGAGTCAAAAGACCGTCCGGCACATGTGCAGCGCCTGTTGGCTGATTTTGAAATTACTGCTGATAAGGATTTGGCTATTTCAAAAACATTGACCAAGATGGGACCGATGCTTGGATTGATGGGTACATTGATTCCAATGGGACCTGCTTTGGTGGGACTTTCTACTGGTGATATCGCTTCTATGGCGTATAATATGCAGGTCGCTTTTGCTACGACTGTAGTTGGTCTGTTTTCTAGTGCTATCGGTTTCATAACCCAGCAGGTGAAGCAACGCTGGTATTTACAGGATATGACTAATCTGGAATTCCTTTCTGAATTGCTCACTGAAAAACGTACAGCTTGAGATGAAACGTAATTTATTAAGAAAAGAGGAGGATAGTGACCCGATGAGCGTGGTCAGCAATCTGTTTGATGTGGCGATGGTGTTTGCTGTAGCGTTAATGGTGGCCTTGGTTACCCGTTATAATATGACTGAAATGTTTAGTCAGGAAGATTTTACGATGGTGAAGAATCCGGGTAAGGAAAACATGGAAATCATAACCAAGGAAGGGCAGAAGATTAACCGTTATACCCCTTCTGAGGATCAGGATGTCAAAAGCGGCAAGAAAGGAAAAAAGGTGGGTATTGCCTATGAATTGGATAATGGAGAAATCATTTATGTACCCGAAGAATAAACTTGTATAAAGGAAAAGGAGGATAAAGTCAAAACTAGAACTTGCCATTTTATATAGCCGAACAGAATTTATTTGAGAAATATAGGGCAAATAAAGTAACTTGACTTCGTGAGCCAAGTAAGTTAAGTGAAAGTGTCAAGTAAGTTAAGTTACTTGCCCAATGCACTTAAGTTACTTTTGAAGCTATCGGGGATTCATCCATCCTATTTCCCACAAATTAATTCTGTTCGGCTTTTAGTTTGAAGTACCTTTATTACATACATATGTGTGGTCCGATATATATATGTAATAAAGGTATTTTCCCTTTTTCTAGTATCGGTTGATAACTTTTTTTGCTTTGTTTACGGCAGTGGTAGGAGAAATCTTATCCATGCTTGATTCATCAAACATTTTCAAGGTTTTGTCTATATTCTTAATAGCTCCTTTATTGCCTTTTTCTTCAAATTCTTCTTTCAGAATGCGTACTTTCTCAAAAAATTGTATTCCTTCTGTCAGGCGTTCCAGCCGGATGGATGAACGGGCGCCCGGATAAATCATATATGTGTCTCCGGCAGCCCAAGCTGTGAAACGGCTGTCTTGTAGGGGATTTTTCACCCAGCTGTTTAAAGCCCAACGAAGATATCCGTCCAGATTTTCTTTCGCACTATGCCATGCCAGCCATTCAGCTTCGGCAGGTTCGCTGAAAGTGAAAGTGTTGGGGCGGGGCTCTGTGCAGCAGGTATAATAAGTAGTTACTTTGCCTGCCTTCCGGCGCGCTTCAATCTCTTCGGGAGTAAATTTCTCGGCAATGGTGATACAATAGTCATTCAGATCATCCAATAGTTCTTTGTGATAAGTTCCTGCCAAAGAAACTTTAAAGTCTTTATCAGCCTTACGGATCACTTTCAGTGTTTCCTGCATGTCCTTCATCGGGCGTTCGTCCATCGCAATGTGAGTGATATCGAACCAGCCTTTTGCTTTCAGATGCTTTGAGAAATCTTGCAGCATATTCATCCAAAATTCTTCATAAGCAACTTCACCCGGTTTGGCGTCCAGAAATTTGAAAGAGTTGCTGGCCTGATCAAAATATTGGAAAGAAAGGCGCCAGGGAACCATAGAATAGCAACTGATTTGTTTTTTGACACCAAGATCCATCATAAATTCCACCCACTTGTCGAATACGGTATAGTCAAAATACCAGGTTCCATCCGCTTTTTTCAACCAAGTGACCATGCTTTCAAAAGCGTCATAGGTCTGTCCGTTCCAAGGCTTGTGCATAATGGAGGCTGTGATTACCTTACCACCTGCATCGGCATACAGTTTCATCAATGGGCGCATCAAATCGAAATGTTTTTTGCTGAACGGTTCCACATTGTAGTAACGGGATACTGCATAAGGGTTCTGCCATAAATCCAGATGGAAAGCCCATTCGGAAGGAGGAGGCAGAGTACGGTTCTTCACTTGGAGGTTCAGTTTTAATTCAGACAAGGTGATACCGTCGGCTTTCACTGTGACGGTTCCTGTGTATTTCCCGGCTTTAGTGCCCTGAGGGATGTTTACGCTGATCCATCCCCCTTGGGTGGAGTTGGCGGGAAGGGTTAGAGTAGGAGTGATATGGTCTATTGCATCTGCTACTAAAGTTGAGTCAAAATCAGCACTGTTTCGATAGCCACATGCGCCCAAACCGTCTTTGTTCAGTTCATCGGTTATAACGTAACGGACAAAGCCTGTTCGGATATTCTCTTTACTGATGGTTGCACTGCCTGAGGTTAAATCGCTGACCATGAAAGTCAAGTCATTCAGCGCTTTGGGAGTCCATACTACCAGTTGGGCTGAAATTTTCTCACCTTTCCATGCAGTAAGATTCATACTTTTCTGCGCACTATGGATGGGAGCCGGTTCCTCTTTCTTATAGCGGATGTCTGTGCTTCCCCAGCTGATTTGTGGAGCTGTAACTTTCGCCCATAAAGCGGGGTTGGTGGCAATAGGATTGGCTGCTTCCTGATAATATTCGGAAGTTTGGGCGTTCATACATACTGTTGACAACAGGAGAGCGCCTAGAAATAGGAGTTTTTTCATAGGTTATATAATAGTTAGTTGAAGTTACAAAGGTAACTCAGGGAGAGTTAATTTCCAAATAGGAACGGTGGAGTTTGCATAATTGCATAGGAATATTTATTTTTGACGAGTTATAATAATAAGGAAGATAGAGATGAAAAGAATGGTAAATGTGCTTTTTGCTGGTGTACTGGCTATGACTGTACTGTCCTGTGGCGAAGAGAAAAAAGGATATACTCTGAATGGAGAAATATCGGATGTTAAAGATGGAATGGTGTATCTGAAAAAATATCAGGATAAATCGTTCATAGCTGTGGATTCGGCTGTGATTACTGACGGTACTTTCAAATTTGAAGGTGTTTGTACTGAGCCATTGGCTTATGGGCTGACTACGTTCAGGGATAGCAAACGTCCGTTGGTATTCTTTTTAGATAACGAAAAGATGCAGTTGAAGATGAATGAATCAGAAAAGATACTGACTGTGACAGGTTCTGCCATTAATGATCTGTATGCACAAAATGCTCCTTTGACTCGTCAGGATGGATATAGCATAGATAGTCTGGTTGCTGTTCACCCGGCATCTGCTGTTACCCCTTATTTCATAGTGAAGGATTTCGCTTATAAGTTGAATTTGGAAGAAATGAAGGCATTGCGTGCCAAACTGGATGCTTCATTGGATGAAACCATGTATGTCAGTCAAATAGATGGCTTTATCAAGCGGATGGAAGATATTCAGGTCGGTGCTGTGGCTCCGGATTTTACATTGCCCGATGTAGACGGTAATCCTGTCACATTATCCGGTTTGAGAGGAAAATATGTACTGATTGATTTTTGGGCTTCCTGGTGTCCTGATTGTCGCAAGGAAAATCCGAATATTGTTGCTGCTTGGAATAAATACAAGGATAAGAATTTTACTATTTTAGGAGTTTCTTTGGATCGTAAGAAAGAACCTTGGTTGGCCGCTATTGAGAAAGATCAATTGGCATGGACTCATGTTTCAGACTTGAAGGACTGGAAATCGGATGCAGCCGTGCAGTATGCTATTCGTTGGATTCCTATGAATTTCTTGTTGGACCCCAATGGGGTGATCTTGGCTGTAGGATTGGAAGGGGAGGCTTTGCAACAAAAGCTGGATGAGGTTTTGAAATAACAAGTTTGCTGTAAGATTATGAAAATAGGGACATTCATTAAATATTACAAAATCAGCCAACTAATTCATACACAAAGTATT
>OINO01000339.1_pt1 | contig 12321 bp, 6 predicted proteins | sample 1585381 | NCBI WGS metagenome assembly OINO01 (sample SAMN02674697, study PRJEB24791) | human gut metagenome, SKBSTL033 | isolation source: stool | host: Homo sapiens | place: USA
ATGCGTATACGAAGCATCGTTATACGCACTCGCATACGACACACCGCCATACGCGTTCGCATAGCCGTACCCGCGATAGACCACACGGCTGGCTGCGGTACTTATCCAGTATTTATCGCAATAATATGTACTGGACGAGCCGTTAGCTGTTCCTACCGGTACGATATCCATGTATTTACCATGGGCAACACCTGTTATCCACTGGTCACTGGTCGTTTTACCCTTCACCCAACGCACCGTGCCGTCCGGCATCCAAATACGCCATTTACCTTGGTTGCCACTATCGTTGGGTAAATCAACACCGTCCATCATCTCGTACTTATGGCCGTAGATGTCCTCATAGCCCAGACAACTGATATTGTTTACCTGAGTCACGGTCGGAGAACCATACTCGTCCTGCCCACGATACCAAGCGTACTGGTGGATAGAACCGTCCACGATGGAATTCGTGATCTTGTCGTTTATTTTATACGCTTCATCATAACCGATCGTATCCTGCATGCCGTAACCCGCCGTACCGCCCGTGATACGATTGTTCGTATGCTGACCGCCTCCGCACTGTTCCTGGCTGTCGCGACGGCCATATCTTGCGTAAAACAGGTTCGCGATACGAGAGTGCATCAACGCGTCTATCTGTTGCATACCGCGCTGAACCGAGTAATAATGAAAGTCGATCCAGTTCATGCTGGCCGTCGTGGAATTACCCGTTATGCATGAACGCAATTTGCTACCTACCACGCTACTGCCTACTACCGCACAAAGATGTTCCTCGTTGGCCACCCAATCGGGCTCCATATCCTCGATCTTGTCGGAGTTGGAAAGTACGACCTTGTCGAACTCGGCCGTGTTCAAGATCGAGAAGTGCAAGGCCGTGGCGTCCTCCGGAACATCCGATATCAAGTACATGCCGGCCTCGAACTTCAAGCCGATCGTTGGAACCACGATGGTTTTGACTACGTGTCCGGAGCCGTCAACAAATAGACTACCGACCAGACCCGTGCCGGGAACACTCGGAAAACGCACACGCTTGTAACCTTGCACATCCACCTTGCAGACCGAATAAGTCTTGTCCGTGCTATAAGAATCCTTCAACGTGGGCTTGCCACTCAGTAGTTTGCGTTCCGCCAAGTAGCCGTCCTTGGTCTCTTTTATATCATCCAGTGTCAAAACGGTTACTTCGGGGATGGGAGGCATATCGTCGGGGCCGTTGGAACTGTAACAGCTGTAATATTTCTCGTTCAGATAGTCATTGATACCTTTCGACCAGAAGAACGGCTCGTACATCATCCAGTCGCCCTCGCTGCTGTCAAGTTTGGCTGCGCTTCCGTCGTAATATTTATTGCTGGTGGTATCATCCAAAGGACAATAGGTCATCTCACCATCCAAATTGTTGATGTCGACCGCCTGGCCCGCCATCTCCACTTTACGGCTCGTGGGTTTCTTCGTCACCTTGGCAAGCACACGGTGGCGCTTCTTGAGGATCGCCACTACGTGGGCATTCATGACGTAAGCATTTCCATACTTATAGCCGGTCTCGTTGTCCGGGTTGGAGATATTGGCATCGTCCGGTACGCTCTCGTCCGACTCGATGATACTGTAGGCCGGTTGCACGATCTCCAGTTCAGGGTACCGCTCCCTGTATCTGTCCGCTTCTTCGTCCTCCATGTACTTTGTCAGGCGGAGCCTGCCACGCAATCCGGAATGACGGTTGTCTATCGCTCCGGTGGAGGTATAGGTACCATAATCGTAGTATTTTCCGAGAAGCCTGCCGTCATCCTCCATATCGATGTCAAGGACAAAACGCTCCAGTTTACCGCTACCGTTCAACTTGGCCTGATGAAGACGTTCCAGCATGGCAAACCCGTCAATGCCCGGACAACCCATGAACCGGTAGCCTCGCACGTTACCGATGCCATCCAGTACCAATCCGCTCTCTGCCAACCTGGGAAGATATTCCAGAAACAGTTCCTCTATCGTTTCCGGCAAGCATAACTGCACAACAGGCGCACCGGTGGCAAGTTTCACGCGGGTAAGCCCCGTGCCTCTCACGTCCAGCTTCTTCAACCGTCCCTGCCAGCTCAAGTCCAAGGTCGTCACGTTGCCGTTATCGCCATTCCGTGCCAGCAGGTTGTTGCGCATATTAAGCTCTTCCAGAAGAAGCATGCCGTTCGTAGAGGCCATGAATGAACCGTTACGATAACCGCTGGCTTTCTCCACGCTCATGTCAAGTTTAACCAATGAGGTAAGCAAGCCGAAATTGAATCCGATGGCGAACGCGTCCTCATGCCACACCAGCTCCTTGATTTTGGCCGCGCCGATAATCTTCAGCGGGTCGTTCTCACCGAAGGCACGGGCCAGCTGCAGGGAGTGGAGCACGTCCGCATCCACCACGCCGCTGTCGGCCTGAACGCCGTTACTGGTGGATAATTGCACACGGTACGGGATGGTCAGCCGGTACTGCATCGGCTTCAGTTTGTATGCCTTGTCCAGCGATGCCGTACTCTGGTAGAACTGGGCGCCCAGCGTAGAGACATAACCGTACTCCACCTGCTTCAGGTCATACCTGCGCTGGATGAAATAGTTACGGTGAGCTTTCAACGAACCCTTCAGACCGTAGATCTGCGGATACGTCTGTTTGGCACCGTCAGCCCCCACCGGCATCTCGTTCAGGAACGGATACACATACTTGAAGATGCCTGATTTGTTGTACAGCCGGCTGCACCACTTCTTCATCTGCTCGGTGTCGAAATGGTCAACGGCCTTCTGGATGCTGAAGGCACTCATGAAGCTGGTACCGCCGTTCACACCCCTGGTCATCACTTCCTCCAGCAGATTGCCCATATTGCCCAGTATCAGGTTCCACAGCCAGCTGTTGTGTCCCTGCATCACATAGGCCCCGTCTCGCTTCGTCTGCCGGTTGTCGTCATACTTCCCGGTCAGGAACGACTTGTTGTCCGAACCCAGCTGGCAGTCACCGTCGTAATAGGTTATCCACCACATCACGCCGTCCCACGTCCGCACAAGCATGTTTTTCGCCAGCTGGTCCACACCCAGGTTGAACTGTACATACAGGTAGTAGGCGGCCAGGTTGGGAAGGTTGAAATACTTCCCGGCTTCCGCCTTGAAGGTCGGGCTCGCCCATTTGGCCGTCGGGAACTTGTTGCCGTCATCCTCATAGTCCACCCCGTCAAAGGTGTGCGTCTCCTTGTTATAGGTCAGATTCTTGCCGGCAGGCGTTTCCTTCACGCATTTATAGAGGAAACTCATCATGCGGTCAAGCGCCTTGTACATCTTGTCGTACTTGTCACCGGTGCCCAGGTGTTCCTTGATGTTCGGTTCTTCTTCGGCATCACCTCCGCCATCGTTCCAGAACACGTCTTTCGGATGGTTGAACTCGAAACCGCCGTCAAAGTTGAAATCCATGAAGTCCGTATGGTCGGGCTCCGTGGACGGCAGCCAGCGGAACAGGCACAGGTCGTTCGAGTTGTTCAACGTCTCGATGCAGATGGGCAGGTATTCCTTCGGCCGGTCGCCGTTCGCCTGCAGGTAGTTCAGTGTATCACCGGTCCCCCACTGTTCTTCGCCGATGGTCTTGTCCTGGCCGAATATCGGGTAGCTGTCGCTCTTCTCGTTGTTCATGTTGTACTGGCCGTAGTAGGTCAGATCCTCATCCACGCTCTTTGCCACAAACAGGTCACAGGGCAAGCCGTCAATGGCCGAGCGTATGTCTTCCTTGCACGTATCCGCATGGTCGGCGGCATACTGCTGGGCAGGGGTCAGGATGCCCATTTCCTTCATGCCGTCATGGATGAACTTCGCGCCACCGGTGTTGGTGGTCATGGAGGAGTCCGAAAAGTCACACTTCGCACAGGCAAGTTTCGCCCCAATCGAGTTGTCCCGCAGTCGGAACAGGTTCTTCTTACCCTCCGTAGCTGTCGGGTTGCTCTGCTGCCCGTTACCGTCTATCTCGCCGTAGCTCATCCGTGCCGTGTAACCGCTGGCTGTCTTCTGGAAGTAGAAGCGCAGGTTCTTGCGGGCATAGTTCACCGAACTGGTACCCTGGATACGCAGATAAATGTCACGGGCTATCCAGTCCAGCGCCCGGTTCTCACCGTTGTAGAATCTAACTTCCCGGCACAGCTTGTTGGCCTTCTTGTTGTTCAGCTGGGCCAGCGCGTCCATCACGTTCAGCGTGTCGCTCTCGCTTGGCACCTCACTGCCCACGCTGCCCGTGCCTATCAGTACCAGGATCGAGTTCCGCCGCTTCTTCATCAGTCCCATCAGCTTCTCCATGCTCACCGTGTCCCCCTCGTTCAGCACGCGGTTGTCCTCATCCAGCGAGCGCACGCCCGGTTCCCCGTCGGCATCCTCCAGATGGTTGCGGTCCACGATGTAGTTGTTAAGCACCTCGTCCGAGGTCAGCGCCTTGTTATAGATGCGCACGCTCTTCACGTTCAGGTCAGCCCCCTCCGATTTAAACTCCAGCTGGCTCCGGATGTCGAAGTTCACCTTGTCCAGCCACTTCGAGGCGGCCGACTCCTCCCCGTTCACATAGAAGCCGATCAGCGTCCGCTGCTCGTTGGTCTCCACGTCCGGGTAGAACACGTAAGTGATACGGATATTCTTACCGGGTTCAAACTTCGTACCCACCGAGTCCTCATAGCGCAGGACCTGACCGGCATCCATCGCCTCCGTCACCACGCCGGTAAGGAACTTCGCCTCCTCCGGGGTCACCACCAGCCCGTAACGGTTGCCGTTTTGCAGGGTGCCCAGACAGGTGATCAGCTCCGCGTCGGTGTCAGTCACGTTGGCCGTGCTGTATTCTATCTCCAACGTCATGCCCACGTCGCGGATGGCAAAACCCTCGGGCTTGTCCGCCTCATTGAACGGGCGATAACCGCCGTCTGCCGTCAGGGTCATGCCCGCACCGCCGGCCAGCAGCAGGCGGTCCTTGTGCCAGCCGCTTCCTGCGCCGTATTCGTTCACGCTCCACAGCACATCACGGAATTCCATCCGTTTGTCCCCGCTCACCCAGCTTTCCGGGTTGTTTTCCGTGTTGCTTCGCCCGAAGGCATCGAACGTGCACACGGCATCCGGTGCCAGCGTGGCTTCAATGTCGGGGTGCGATGTGGTGTTCACCTGCACCTCAAGCACGGCATCACCGCACGACACACGGTAATCCAGCGGTTCCACGTTCACGTTCGTACGCCCGTAGCTGCCGGTCTCACCGCGCTGCAGCAGGTCTTCCTTCACCACACTGCCCCGGCTGGTCACTTTCACACGGGCCGTGTACGCATCCCTGTCATAGCCGGCATACGTGAAGTTCCACGCCGTGAACTGCTCTGCCTCCAGTACGGGGTGCTTCCAGTCACGCTGGAACCCTGCCGCCCGGTGGTTGAACATCATGCCGGCATAGGCCGTCACACCTTCCCCGGCTTTCAGCAGGGTCAGGTAGTGTATCTCGCTCACCACGCCGGAGTTCTCGTGCAGCGCATAGGCTTCCACCACGTTCATGCCCTCCCGCATTTCACTCAGCGCAACGGTGACGTTCTTCTGCTGGACACCGGAACCGGCTGACAGGCCAAGCGTATAGGGCTGCCCGCCGTTGATACGGTAGTAGATGTTCTTCTCGCCACTCGTTCCCTTAGCTGTAAATGGGATGTTCACGTCGTTCCGGTATCCCCCGTCAGCCAGTCCGTTCCCAACCGAATAAGTGGTACTTAGTTCCATAGCCACCATCGTCACCCTGGCGGTAGCGGTTTTCATCAGCGTACCGCCATCATAACCGGCCTGCGCCTCCACCTGCACGGTGTAGGTCGTGGCATCCTTCAGGTAAGGCGACGCGTCAAAAGTATAGCTCTGACCGGCCGTAACGCCGACAAACTCCGCATCCTGGAATTCCGAAAGGACCGTGGAGCCACGTTTTACGACCACCTTGGCCTTCAGGTCGCTGTAGCCACTCACCTCGCCGCCACCGGCCGTGCCCACGCCAACGGCATATCTCACCACGAAACCGGTACCCAACGACAAATACTGGGAAGCGGGCAAGGAGGAACCCGAAGCATCGGTCAGGTCTATATTCACCACCACCTTGTCATCGTCGCTATACTTGGAAAAGCGCACCTCCCTGTCGCTTTCTCCCCCTTCGCTATCCTTCTGCGTGACTGTCATCACGTACTGAGTGCCGTCCTCGCTGTCCGTCACGTCGATATTCGTCACGGTACCCACCAGCGAGGCGAACACCGCGCCGCTCGTGGGGGCTTTCGTCTCACCGGCGGCCAGCTCCTCCGTAGGGGTGGCCTTGTCATCAATACTTTTGATATAGTTCTCCACCAACCGGCCGCTCACCGGAAGATTACCCGTGGATTCGTCACCGGACCAATCGGTCTTCTGCATATCCAGACCGTCCTCGTCATACACTTTTTTCGCCATATCGTTATTCTTTAAAAGTTATTTCATCCGTTTCCAGCCATCCGTTCGGCTCCAGGGTTTGTCACCGCGCCAAAAGCCCGCGCCGAAACAGCTCCGGATGGCTTGCCAAACCAGCCTGGCCCCTATATAGACCGTCGCCACCACCCGTTCGCCTACACGGATGGCTGTCACCTCTTTATTTCCAACACTTATCATACCTATTCCTCCTCGTAAATCAGGTAAATGGTCTTGCCGTCCTTTTCCGGGAGACTTTCAAACTCCTCCTCACTCATCTCCTTATGTTTGTAGCCTTGGGCTATCGCATCCTCGGCCTTCTTCGCGGCCGCCTCCGCCTTTGCCGCCGATTCACCCGCCGTTTGAATGGCCTTTTTTGTCTCCTGGGTGGCCGCTTCCATTTCGGGAGCCAATCCCTCCACCCTTTCAGCGGCCTTGATCGCCCGGACCGCCGCGTCATCGGCTGGCTTGCTCAATAAGGTGATCGGGACGTTCACCAGTTTGTCACCTTTCTGTCCCGGCAGGGATTTGACCCCGCTCAGCGAGCCGACCGTCTCAAGGGATTCGACACTCTTCGATTCCGCCTTGACCGCCTCCAAAACCTGGGCGATATCCGATTCTGTCAGTGCCATATCAAACCCCTCCCTCTATCAGTTCATAAACCTGGCCGTAACCGCCGGCCGTCAGGCTCTCGCCGCATACCTCCTTGATAAGCGTACCCTCCTCGGTGGTGATCTCCAGGATTCCACCGCCCTGGATGATACGCTGGCACAGGACGTAAGCCTTGAACTTCTCATCACGGCCTACCGGTTTGTCTTTTCCGTAATTGAACAGGGCCTCCGCCACGGCGGTGGCGATGTTGTCGCCGCCAAGCTCGTTTCCGTCAAAGCCCCTGAATCTCCTGTTTAAGTCAACTTTCATATCTCTTTGGTTTTAAATGTTTATTCCCCTGTATAGCCGACAATGATGCCGCCCCTCACAATAAGTCTTATTTTGTCAAGGTCTGGATTCTGGGCGGCACCATCCCCCCAGTTCACACCCTCGTTATACACGTATGTACCGTCGGAATTGCGGCTCTTGATGTACCGGAACCCTTTCGACGCACAAACATCACTTGTCAATCCGCTACCGGTATCCCTTACATCTACCGGACCCACAAAGAACCCGGCATAGGTCATACCGCTGGCCGGATAGGTTAAGGAGCCTATCGATGCGTATATAGCGGCCCCACCGGATGTCGCCCCGACTGATTTTACGCCAAACCGACCACTGGTAGCGCCATTGAAGGCCACGTCCACGATCCCCTCCGTCGAGGAACTCGAGACTCCCAGTTTCAAACTCCGGGAATCGTTTCCGAAATAATCGCGGCTCTTCCAATACAGACGGCCGGAATCGATGGTAAAGCCGCCGATCTTACCGCCGCTCGCCTTGACAGTACCGCTGATGTTCGCGTTCCGGGTCTCGATACTCCCGTCCGTGAGGACCTTGAAATAGCCGTTAGCCGTAACAAGCCCCTCCAGTTTGATTTGGTCGGCTTTAATGGTAACACCGGAAACAAGATTGCCGAACTCGTCACGCTTGACATAGACATTCAGTTCCGCCTTCTTTACAAGCCCGTTGCTTGTAACGCCCTCAGCGAACAGCTTGGAAAAATTGGCGGTAGTCACCAACCCGGATTTATTCCGCAATTCCCCGTTCTCATCGAAATGGACAGAAATCAGCCTGTTATATTTGGCCGTCGTGATAATGGAGGATGCCTCCAGCACATTGCCGTCCTTATCGAAATTCGCCGCCGCGATTCGGATCATCTTCTCCGACTGGTCGAAGAACGTGGCATACTTGTACGCCAGGGCATCCGTCCGGTCTGTCGAGAACACCAACAAGGACACTTGGATAACACCCGTGAACGACAGCTTGAAGTCACCGGTCCCGTTCCACAGCCCGGAATGGTTGAATACCTTCTCCCCACCGACCGGCAAATCACCGTCGTAAGCGAACATGTTGAAATTCTCGTATCCGTTCTTGTTGGAATTGACAAACTCGATACGCAGGTGTCCGGCCTCGATCACCTTGTAATGGAAGGACAGGTAGACATAGCCCGGAATGCGAAGCCCGTCCCCGTTCAACTCCTTGAAATCGGGAATCGTGCGGAAATCCCCGTTCTTCTGCATGATATAACTGTTCGTTATCCTAACGTAAGGAACCTTGCCGGTCTTTACGACCTCTACGTTGCCGTTCTCGCTCGATGCTAACAGTTTGTTACCGGCAAGAATCCACTTGCCGCCGAAAGTCAGGAACGCGGCCTTGTACCCGCTTATCCATTTACTCATCCCCTCGGTAAACGTGGTGTTATCGAAAAAGCTCTGCTCCTCCCTCACCTCGTCGCGCAGACCCTCCACGGCTGATTGTATCTTACCCTCCGTAATTTCAAATTTCGTCAGGATATCCTCGCCGGTCATGAGGACGAACGTACCTTTCAAATATACGTTGTCGCCATAGAGACCGTTCCCGTGTGGTTGGCTATTCGCCGGGAAAGCGCTGTCCTTGATACCGTCAAGATTACCCACCCGGCAGCGCAAACAGCCGTTGAAGTTTTTCGCCATCACGCCATCCAGTATGTCAACACGTGGCTGGCCGTCCTCGGTGGCCGATATGCTGATCAGGTTCTGCCGGAGCGGGTTTTCCGTGTTACCCATCAACACGCACTCATCACCCGCCTTCGGTTCCGTCCCGCCAAACTCCCTCTGGGGTACCGTTATCCCTTCCATGTCGCCTTCCGACACTTCCACCCAGTAGCCCCGAATCTCCGCCCCCGTAAAAACGGCACAGCGCATCAGGTCGTGCGCCACGAATGTGTTCTCCTGCTCAAAGGTGATACGGTAATTGTTGCCCTCCTTGGTCACGGTCTTAATCTTTCCATTAGCAGCGGAAACGACTAACTGACCACCCACGCTACGCACCTTCTCGATCAGCAGTTCCATAGCGACCAGCGTCTGGCGGACGGTGATCTTGTCAATCGTAAGGTTGCTGAGTCCCGTTATTTTATCTATCCATAACTGCCAGCCCTCGCCGAACATACCGTCCACGAAACGGGTACTGCGGAGCAATTCCCGGATAACAGCCGTCAGAAACTCGGCGTTCCCGTCGCCGTCAACATTGCCCCCGGATTCACCGGCTTTGTAATTGCCAAAATAAACCCCTTTCAAAAAACCGATCACCTCGGCTGCGGTATCCCGATGGCGTTTGCTTAGGAACTCCCTCTGGCTTCTTTTCGCAGAGAAAAGGTTGTTGTCCGTGGGCAGAGTGTTGTCGAAGCTCCGGATAATATCAGGAAGCCCGGAACTTTCGGCCTTGGCTTTCGTATAGCTTTTCAATTCCCCGATACTGTCGTTTACCCTGTCGAATTTCGATACCTGCAGGGCGTCGCTGATCTCCAGGTCCATCTCTCCGGGAAGGTTTACCCTGCGGGTGATCTTCGTAATGCGGCTCCTGCGGTAACCGTCTTTCGGGAAATACTCCGAGCTCTCCAATTTTACGCGCCGGCCGACAAACAGATCGGCCTCCTGCTGCTCGATCCACACATGATCGGTCGGAGCCTTGTAAGCGGCGATATCCAGCCAGTGGTCCTTGTTATAGTCATCGACGGCTTTCTGGAACTCCTCCTCTGCCAGCCGGTAATATTTGTCCGGCATCCGGATGTTCCAAAGGACATAGGTGTCCCCGGCCTTCGGGACGAGCTTGCCGCCCGGAAGCTGCGTGTCATCGCCGTAAGGCCAGATCGTGATGATCTCAAACTCGCGGGTGGCGCTATCGAAGTTCACCTCGAAATAATGATCGTCCCCCTCTCCCAGCCCGGAAAGGTCACCGCTCTGGAAGGAGACGCGTTTCGTCTCACCGGCCAGTTCATAATCGTTAGGATCGAAATCCATCCCGCCATCCTTGAAGTAATAGACGGTAAAGGTCTTACCCTCCTCATTCGTCACCTCCTCACTGCGGACACTGCTTACCGTGCCCACCCGCCGGGGATAGATATCGCTGAAGGCGGCCTGTTCGTAGTGGTCATAGATACCGTACTCGTCCACGCCCACCTCCACGTACTTCTTTTTTCCGGGAAGCATCAGACGGGGGCTGCCGTACTTCCCGGCGTCGATGTTCCGGCTGCTCCCGATCGGGAAAAGGCGCGTGTAGAACTTCGCCGTATTACTCGTATCCCGCTCCAGGGAGGTCAGCCCCTTGCCGTAGCCCAGCGTGATCTCTTCCCCGCTCTCGCAGCGGCACACGTTCACCGTCTGCCCCTCGATCCACCACTCGGCCTTGCCTCCCACCTTGCCGGCGATCTCCTTCAAAGCCTGGTCGCAGTACATGCCCTCATAGTCGATCACGATAAGATCGGTACCGTCCACCTGCCCCACCTTCCAGTCGGTAATGTTACCCATGCCGTCGTTGATGGCCTTCACCACCATCGCCACATGGTCCCGCGGCGTGGCCGTCAATGTAAACAGGGGATTGGTGTCGCCGTCCGTTGTCTCCAGCACGAGAAAACGCCTGATCAGGCTCTCGATACCGTACAGCTTCAGGTTATACTCCCACTCGCTCCCGCTTTTCTCTTTCGGGGTGTACCGCTCCGTCAGCCAGTACCGCTCGCCCATGTAGTCCGTGAAGTCGCCTACATCAAGGGGAATATGGGCATAATGCGTGAAGGAGAGCGCCAGCACGTTGTCGCCCTGCACCTCCTTGCTCTGCGTCGAACTGTCACTTGCAGCCACATCCGCACGCTTGGCCCCGGATTTATCGTATATCGTTAGAAGCATATTCGAATCGTCTTTGAATGGTTATATAATCGGTACCGGCTCGCGGAACTTCACCTTGAATTTCCCGGCGTGGACCCCTTCCTTCCACAAATAGGTCAGCGGAGTGAACTTCGGACTGTCCGTGTATTTCACGTGCAGGGTCAGATCGAGCTGGGGAAACGCGATGTCGAGCCACCCGTCCTTCCCTTTCTTCAGGAAATTGATGAACGCGAAGTATTTCCGCAGCCATCCCTCCTTTGTCTTGTTATACAGGGCAAAGTGCAGCGTCACGTCACGCGCCTCGTTCCTCGGGGTAAGGACCGCGCTGTATTTCTCCCCGTCCTCCTCCCGTATGTCCACGGCCGTCTCCTTCTTCGTCTTGCTCGGGGCAGGTTATCGGCCGAGAGGTTATACTGAGGCACACGGGTCAGGTCGATGCCAAAGAAATCCATGTGCTGGCCAAACTCGGTGATGGTGCTGACCTGGTCGGCGGTAAAGGCGCTGGTCACGGTGGACTCGCCCGCCATGACCTGCGCGATGATGTTGGTGTCGCGGGTAACAGCGGTAAAGCTGATGCCCAGGGCCGTCAAGGCATCACCAGCCGCGTTCATGGCAGCGGTGCCGATGTGGAAGATGCGCTGCAGCGGGCGGTACACGACCTCGATCACGCCGAACATGACCAGGAAGTTGATGAGCATGGGGGCACAGCCGGACATGGGGTTGTAGCCGAAGTCCTGCTGCAGCTTCATGATCTCTTCATTCTGCTTTTCGGGCTTATCCTTGTACTTTTTCTGGATGTCCGCGATCATCGGCTGGAATGCCGACATCTTGGCCATGCTCTTCTGCTGGTTGAGCTGCAGAGGGATGCTGAGCAGGCGGATGACGATGGTGAAGATGATGATGTCCCAGCCGTAGTTCGGGATGAGGTTGTAGATCCACTCCATCACATAGCCGAGAGGTACACCGAGGATGTACAAAATATTCATGTCTCTGTCCATTCTGCCCCGCCTGTGGTGCGGGACGGTTATTTTTATCGTAGGACGCACCGCCCACAGCTCAGCACGTCACAAGAAGCATTATAATAGCTTTTCCTCTCAGCAGATCG
>OINO01000358.1_pt1 | contig 11752 bp, 14 predicted proteins | sample 1585381 | NCBI WGS metagenome assembly OINO01 (sample SAMN02674697, study PRJEB24791) | human gut metagenome, SKBSTL033 | isolation source: stool | host: Homo sapiens | place: USA
AGTACATCGAAAAGAACGGCACCACCACCGCCGAGGTGCAGATGGCCGCCGAGGCCCTCATCGCTGCCGGTGTCAAGGCCGTCTTTACCCCCACCGACAATACCGTCATGACCGCGGAGCTGTCCATCTACGAGACCTTCATCGAGGCGGGCGTCCAGCACTACACCGGCGCGGACAGCTTCGCACTGAACGGCGCATTCGTGGGCTACGGCGTCGATTACGTCCAGCTGGGCGAGGCCACCGCCGACATGGTGGTGGAGCTGCTCTGCGATGGCAAGACCCCCGCTGACCTGCCGTTCCAGACCTTTGACAACGGCATTGCCACCATCAACACCGAGACCTGCGCCGCCCTCGGCCTCTCTTTCGACACCGTGAAAGAGGCGTTCAAGCCCTACTGCACCGAGGTCGTGGAAGTGGAGACGGCAGAGAATTTCTAAAAACATCTTTTAAAGGAGCACACACATGCTGGCGAGTATCTTTTCGCTCAACGTCATCCAGACCGCGCTCGAGCTGGGCTGCATCTACGCTCTCGTTGCGCTGGCTCTGTTTCTGAGCTATTCCATCCTGAACATCGCAGACCTTTCCACTGACGGCTGCTTCACGCTGGGCTGCGCCGTGGCCTGTCAGGTAGCACTGACCGGCCACCCTATTCTGGCCCTGTTCGCAGCCATGGCGGCAGGTGTGTGCTCCGGCTTTGTTACGGCTTTTCTGCAGACCCGCCTTGGCGTGGAGAGCATCATGGCAGGCATCATCGTCAACACCGGCCTTTACACCATCAATCTGGCCGTGATGGGCTTTTCTTCCACCATGTCGCTGGTCAAGACCGACACTGTTTTCTCGCTGGCAAAGGGCTCATTGAGCTTCCTTGGCGGCTGGTATAAGCTGGCCATCGCGCTGGCCATGATCCTGCTTGCCGGTGCGGCGATGCTGGGCTTTCTGGGCACCCGGCTGGGCCTGTCCATCCGCGCCACCGGTGACAACGCTGCCATGGTGCGTGCTTCCAGCATTAACCCGGCTTTCACCATTACGGTGGGCCTGTGCATTTCCGGCGCATTGTGCGCCCTCTCCGGCGGCCTGCTGGCACAGTATCAGAAGAGCTGCGATATCAATGTGGGCACCGGCATGGTGACCATCGCACTGGCTTCCCTCATCATCGGCGAGACTCTGCTTGGTAAGCGCACCATGCCGCGCCGGATCATCGGCGTGGTGTTCGGCAGCTGCCTGTACCGTTTTATCGTGGCTGTGGCCCTGCGCTTCAATGTGCCTGCCGCCGCCATGAAGCTGGTGTCTGCCATCATCGTGGCCATCGCCATTTCGATGCCGGCCATCAAGGAAAAAATCGCCTTTGAGCAGCGCAAGCATGGGGCATGCCGCCGCCGCGTGACTACCGGCAAGGAGGAAAAGTAAGATGGAAATGCTTCAGCTGAACGACCTGCACAAGACTTTCAACCCCGGCACGGTCAATGAAAAAGTGGCCCTGAACGGTGTCAGCCTGCACATGGAAGCCGGGGACTTTGCCACCATCGTGGGCTCCAACGGCGCGGGCAAATCCACCCTGTTCAACGCCATCACCGGCGGCTTCATCGCGGATGAGGGCAGCATCCTGCTGGGCGGACAGGATATCACCTTTGCGCCGGAGCACCAGCGCAGCAAGGTCATCGGCCACCTGTTTCAGGACCCGCTCAAGGGCACGGCACCCAACATGACCATTGAGGAAAACCTTGCACTGGCCTATCTGCGTGCCGGCACCGCGCCCCACGCCATCTTCTCCCGCATCTCCCGCAAGGACAAGGAAGTGTTCCGCGAAAAGCTGGCGCTGCTGGATATGGGCCTTGAAGCCCGCATGAAGCAGCCGGTGGGACTGCTTTCCGGCGGTCAGCGGCAGGCGCTGACCCTGCTCATGGCCACCCTCGTCACCCCCAAGCTGCTGCTGCTGGACGAGCACACCGCCGCACTGGACCCCGCCACCGCCGAAAAGGTACTGGAGCTGACCAAGAGCATCGTGGCTGAAAAGAAGATCACCTGCCTGATGGTCACCCACAACATGCATCAGGCACTGGAGCTGGGCAACCGCACCCTGATGATGGATTCCGGCCGCATCGTCTTTGACGTGAAGGGCGAGGAACGCAGCCGGATGACCGTGGACGACCTGCTTGAAAAGTTCCGCGAGAATGCCGGCAAGAATCTGGACAATGACCGCATCCTGCTGAGTAAAGTGGAAAAGTGACCCGGACAGGAAAGCACAGCCCCGACAGACCATGCAGTCTGCCGGGGCTGTATTTTTGCAGGAGCACACCGCAGGGAAAAAGCGGTTCCCCCTGAAACTGCAAATCCCCCCTGCGCAGATGCACAGAGGGGATTTTAAATATCAGAAATTACTGAACGTATTCGACCGTGTACTCGAAGCCGTACTCTTCCTGCAGCTTCTTGACGGCAGGCTCGCAGTCCTCGATGAAGGTGGGGGCGTAGACGGAAGCGCCGTTGTGGGCCTTCTTGTAGTCCTCAACGATCTGCTGCAGCTTTGCCCAGCCCTCGTTGGCCTTGTTCTGGTCGATGCTGTCGGGGAAGTTGATGATGAACTCGCGGTGCTTAGGAATACGTGCTTTCATGGTAGGTTCTCCTTATAACAGTTTGGATTTTGATTGTTGATTTATACAGAAGCACAGAGAAAAACCTGTGCAACTTGCGAAAAACGGATCACAGCCCGTATACCCGGCGGGCATTTTCGGCTGTGGTGCGGAACACCTCTTCGGCAGAGATGCCCCGCAGCTGGGCGATATACTCGCCCACATAGCGGATGAGGGAGCTGTCACAGCGGGTGCCGCGCACCGGCTCCGGTGCCATGTAGGGGCAGTCGGTCTCCAGCACGATGCTTTCCAGCGGCAGGGCACTGATGGCCTTTGCCGCCCGCTTGGCACCCTTGAAGGTACACGCCCCGCCAAAACCGATGAACAGTCCCTGCTTTGCCAGCCACACCGCGTCATCGGCACTGCCGGAATAGCAGTGGACGATGCCCTTGGGCTGGTATTTTTTGAGCAGGGCGTAAACGTCGGCGTGGGCGTTGCGGTCGTGCACGATGATGGGCTTGTCCAGCTCCAGCGCCAGCCGGATGTGTGCCTCAAACATGGCCAGCTGGGCATCCTTGGGCACAGGCCAGTGGTAGTCCAGCCCGCACTCACCCACAGCTACCACCTTGGGGTCCTCGTAATACAGGGCCAGAGCGCGCATCTCTGCGGCCCAGTCTCCGCCGTACACCGAGACCGTAGGAGCCGGGCCTTCCTCGCCGCAGTCGGCGGCGGGCAGCAGGCTTTCCGGGTGGATGCCAACAGCTGCCACCACCCACGGGTAGCGGTGCGCCAGCTCCAGCACTTTGGGTGCATCCCCGGAGTGGGTGGCCTGTTCACACACGCCCACCACGCCTTTACCGGGCAGGCTGTCCAGCAGGGGATAGCGGTCGGCGTCAAAGGCGCGGGCGCTGTAGTGCGCGTGGGTGTCAAAAATGGGGCCGGTCATTTGCCCTCCTTTTTGGCGGGGGCCTTGTTCACCAGCCAGATGCCAACACACACGAACACCAGCGCCGCCAGATACTGCCAGCGGAACAGGGGTTCGCCGTTGAGCACGGCGCTCAGCAGTACGTTGACCACCGGGTTCACGAAGCCGAAGATGGCAATGCGGCTGACGGGGTTGTTCTTCATCAGCAAGGCCCAGAGCAGATAGCCGGCGCCGCAGATGAAGGCCAGATACAGCATGACCACCATCGCCAGTGCGCTCTGCACATGGAGACTGCCGCCCAGCACAGTGCCCAGCACGAACAGTGCCAGACCGCCCACGAACAGGTTGATGAAGCAGACGGCAAAGCTGTCTGCTTTTTTGGTCACGGATTTGTTCCACGGGCCGGACAGGGTAAAGATGATGGTAGCGGCCATCATGCAGAACACGCCCCAGCCGCTGCCGCTGCCGTGGTTGCCCAGCGTGCCGATGAGCACGCCCGCAAAGCCGATGACACAGCCCAGCGTTTTGGCAGGAGTCATGCGGTCGGCATTGCCATAGATGAAGTGGGCAAAGATCACGCCCAGAAAGCTCTGGGTGCTGTTCAGGATGCCGCCAAAGGCACCCGTGAGCATAGCAACAGCGATGTAATAGAATGCGTACTGGGTCGTGGTCTGCCACAGGCCCAGAGCACAGCACTCCGCTGCCACTTTGCCGCGGGGAAACTTGGGCAGGCGGCTCTGCAGCAGAACACTGCCCAGAAGCACCAGAAAGCTGCCCAGCATGAACCGCACACCGGCAAAGCAGAAGATGGAGGCGGTGTTGCTGGTCTCAATGGAGAACAGCCGGTAGCCCAGCTTGATGAAGGGGAAGGCCGAGCCCCACAGCACATTGCAGAAAATGGCCAGCAGCACGGCGAACACCGGCGTGCCGAAGATCTTATCCAGCCATTCCGCGCGGGAAAGCGTTTTGTTTTCCTGCATGGCGGCTCAGTGGATGCGGCTGCCTACGGGGGTGTCGTCGCCGTAGAAAGCGATGGAGCAGCCGCCGTCGGCGGTATCAGCAGCAAAGATCATGCCCTCGCTGACATACTTGCCCTTCATCATGGGGCGAGGTGCCAGATTGCACACAATGCCGATCTTCTTACCGATCAGGTCTTCCGGCTTGAACCACTTTGCAATGCCGGAAAGGATGCAGCGCTCCCGCTCGCCGTCAAACACGGTCAGGTGCAGCAGCTTCTTGCTTTCCTTCAGGTTCTCGCAGGCGCGCACTTCGGCCACGCGCAGTTCCACCTTGCAGAAGGTGTCAAAGTCGATCTCTTCCTCGTGGGTAAAGTCCACGGTGCTCTCCTCGGCGGGGGCGGCAGCCTTCTTCTCAGCTTCAGCCTTGGCCTTGTTGGCAGCTTCGGCAGCGGCCTTGCGCTTCTCGTCCTCTTCCTTCAGGTGGGCAATTTCCTTTGCCACATCGATGCGGGGGAACAGTGCCTCGCCCTTGTGCACGGTGTAGGTCTCCTGTACGCCGTAGGTGGTCTTGGTCAGGTCCAGAGCAGATGCGTCCAGACCCAGCTGTTCCATCATCTTGGGTGCGGTGGTGGGCAGGTATGCGTTCAGCAGGATGCCGCACACGCGCAGTGCCTCGCACAGGTGGTACAGAACGCTCTCCAGACGGGCCTTGTTGGCCTCGTCCTTGGCCAGTGCCCAGGGAGCGGTCTCGTCGATGTACTTGTTGGCACGCTGGATGACCGCAAAGATCTCCATCAGGGCCTGCGGGATGGTCAGATTGTCCATGTCGGCCGTGACCTTGGCGGTCAGCTCGTTGACCATGGTCTCCAGCTCGGTGTCGATGGCCTCGGTACCGGCCACATTGTGCACGGTGCCGCCGAAGTACTTCTCGCACATGGCGACCGTGCGGCTGAGCAGGTTGCCCAGGTCGTTTGCAAGATCGCTGTTGATGCGGGTGATCAGGGCTTCGTTGGTGAACATGCCATCGTTGCCGAAGGGAATCTCACGCAGCAGGAAGTAGCGGATGGCATCCACGCCGTAGCGGTCGCACAGGATCACAGGGTCCACCACATTGCCCACGGACTTGGACATCTTGCCGCCGTTCATCAGCAGCCAGCCGTGGCCGAACACCCGTTTGGGCAGGGGCAGATCCAGAGCCATCAGCATGGCAGGCCACAGAATGGTGTGGAAACGCAGGATCTCCTTGCCCACCATGTGCAGGTCGGCAGGCCAGAACTTGTCGTAGTCGTGATATTTTTCGTTACCGTAGCCCAGCGCGGAGATATAGTTGCTCAGGGCATCCACCCACACATACATGGTGTGCTTGGGGTCGAAGGGCACGGGGATGCCCCACTTCACGGAGGTGCGGGACACGCAGGTGTCCTGCAAGCCCTGCTTGATGAAGGCGATCATCTCGTTCTTGCGGCTCTCGGGCTGGATGAACTGGGGGTTCTCCTCGTAGAGCTTCAGCAGGCGGTCGGCATACTTGCTGGTCTTGAAGAAGTAGGCTTCCTCGTGGGCGTCGTACACTTCGCGGCCGCAGTCGGGGCACTTGCCGTCCACCAGCTGGCTGTCGGTCCAGAAGCTCTCGCAGGGCTTGCAGTAGTGGCCGATGTACTCGCCCTTGTAGATGTCGCCCTGCTCATACAGCTTGGTGAAAATTTTCTGGCAGGACTCCATGTGGTAGTCGTCGGTGGTGCGGATGAAGCGGTCGTAGCTGACGTCCAGCAGCTTCCACAGATCCTTGACGGTGGCTACGATCTTGTCCACATACTCCTTGGGGGTCACACCGGCATCGGCGGCCTTGTCCTGGATCTTCTGGCCGTGCTCGTCGGTGCCGGTCAGGAACATGACGTCATAGCCCTGCATCCGCTTGAAGCGTGCCAGTGCGTCGCAGGCGACAGTGGTATAGCTGTGGCCGATGTGCAGTTTGTCGCTGGGGTAGTAGATGGGAGTGGTGATGTAGAATGTCTTGTGCTCACTCATAGGTTGATACTCTTCCTTTCCTGATTTGGCGGGGGACGAAAAAAGCCCTCATCCTGCCGGACTGAGCCGGACAAGGACGAGAGCCTGAAACTTTCGTGGTACCACCTTGCTTCGCCGCGCCCTTGCGGGTGCAGCCTTTTGCCGAGCCAAAAAGCACGGCGCAGCGCGGTAACGGGCGCACCCGTCGCAGGCTCAATTTTCACCTGCGCAGCTCCGAGACCATCTTCGGCATCGCGCGGCCTGCCCGGTTCCATCCTTCGGGCTTTCTGTCAGGCGCAGACGGTGCGTACTCTTCTCTTCACAGCCAATTTACATTGTTATGTCTATAATACGCAAAAACGGTGGGTTTGTCAACATTAAATCTCGTAATCCAGACAGAACCGTGCCTTGGTGTAGGGCCGCACCTTGCCGTCGGCCACAGCCACATGGGCGGGATGGACGGAGTAGCCCTTGAGGGCCTCGGCGCTTTCAAAGGTGGTGTCCAGCATCAGGTCGGCGGTGGAAGAGGGGAGACCGTTGATGTTGACATGCACTTCCACAAGGCCCGGGACCTTGCCTGCCAGACCTTCCAGACCCTCCTTGATGCCTGCCTTGACGGCGGCTTTTTCGGCATCGGACAGCTCGTCCTTCAGCTGCCACAGGATCACATGCTTGACCATAATAAAATACCTCCTGCGTTTTTTCTCATTGTAACAGTGTGAGAAAAAATCCGCAAGAGGAAAGCTGCAAAGTATTATTTGGGTGCGAACAGCAACACCACCAGAAGTGCGGCACAGAGCACCGAAACTACGATGCCCTCCAGCCGGGTCAATTTGATGTACGCTTCCGTTGGTTCGGTCTGTGTATACCGTCCACGGTCATGCAGGGCAATGGCATCTTCCGGATGCAGCGCCATAAAAATGCCGAACCCGATGCCGAAAAGTGCGATTATGATCGCACAGATGACTTCCATAGCAACCCCTCACTTTTTGGTTTTGTCGTCCCTGCTCAGAGTATAGCACAGATACGAGATCAGCAGGGCAGCGCACAACACGAGCGCCGCCACCATCAAAATGGAGTGCAGCGGCTCGACCCTGGGAAGAAAGGTGTTGACCAGATAGAGTGCACCGCAAAGGATCGAAGCAATGCCGTAAAATTTGCGGAAGTGCTTCTTTTCGTCCTCACTGCTCCATCCGGTGCCGGTGCCATTGTACAGATCCCGGATGCCGCGGTACAAAAACAGCACACCCAGCGCGGCGTTCAGCCAATCCCAGTCCGAAAGATTCAAATTCATGGTGGCCCCTTTCCTGCTGTCAATCCGCACTATGGTTCCAGCTTTCGTAAGCGACAAGATAAAGAAGGTCTCCCACGATGGCGATGCCGAAGATGATACGGTAAATCAGCGATGTAACAGGTGTGAAGGCTAAGATCAGAAAGGCGATGCTGTTGAGCATGTAAAACACGCCGTTCTTTTTCTGCCAGAAGGCGCGGTACTCCGGGTCACGGTGATACTGGTTGAACGGCAGATCGAGGAACGGGTCTTTGCCTTGAAGATCCCGAATGCCGGAGATGAACCAGATAACGGTCAGCACAAGATTAAGCAGAGTGGAAACCGAAACGAACGACTCCATGAAATGAACCTCCCATCTTTTTCCACAGTATACCACAGAAAAGTGCAAAAACAAAGGACGGTATTCAACCTTCCTGCGTAAAATTTGCACAAATCGGGTGTTGACTATTGGTAAAAACAGCACAAAATAAAACCAGCCGGACGAGGCGGTTGCAAGCCCTCGTCCGGCTGGATACTTACTTCTTCGGAGTCATAAGCCTCTTCTCCTTGGGGTTCCTCATTTTCGGAGTAAACGTTTCATAGGGTGACGCTCCTTAGAAACTACTGGAAACTGAGAATCTATTTCAAGGGGACTGATTACTTAGTACATTGGATTGACCCTTCTCTTAACTGATGGAGTGCGGCACCGAGATTCGGAAGATGAATTTCATATTACCACATTCTTTCGAGTTAGATTCGCCAGGGGCAAACTACTTAGTACATTGGTAGAACTCCTTTTTTGCTATTCAAATAATGTTCTCCGTACAAAAGATACCTTCATAGGAATCATCTCCGGCGGATCTATTTGAATCGCTGGGGGTTAAGTTTATCGACAGGTTGTCGTGTAATCGCATTTTTGATGCTCAAGACTGGCTCATTTTTGTTGTGTTTTTATACGGGGGAAACATCCCGTCTGTGGTGAGCCTCTATTTTGCTTCTCAGCGAATCCCGACAGCCTGTCCCTGCTGTGCGGGTTCCATATCGACCATCGGTCTCGCTCCTTTCTGCTTCAAGTCAGCGGGATTAGCTCTCTCTTGAGCTTCTGCTGTACTTCTCTGGTTTCTGGCTTTATTATACATATTCCTGATTGATTTGTCTATTCGCAGAGTGCACAAGGATAGAAATATAAAATTGTGCAGTTCTTGAAAAACAGCAGATAGAACGTGCAAAATGCTGCTTTCTGCGCGGTGTGCCCGGGCGATCGGGCCCTTTGGAGAGGAACTCTGTGCCCTGCAGGAAGGGCTGCCGAGGAAGTCAGCAGCAAAGCTGCCCAGAAGTTCCGGGCCGTTTGTGGAGGATTTTGCGCAAAACGGGAGAAAGTGTCCACAGGGTATTATGCGTCAGATCGATTTGTGCTAAAATAGCGCCAATGAATGGTAGTCGCCGCCGCCCCGCGAGATGAAAGTTTCGCGGGGCGGCTTTTTTGCGGCAAAAATTTAGACACAAAAGAAACGGAGAATCAAAATGCCTAAAACTTTACCGGAACGTATCTTCTTTACCATTGTCATGGCTGCAATTATGGTCTATGGCATGATCGTTTACAATGTGGCGCTGAACACAGGCGGTGTCACCAATGCCACCTTTGTTATGGCTCTGCACGAGATGCCGATCATGGTTCCCATTGCCTGCGTGCTGGAATTTTTCGTGGTGGAGAAACTGGCCACCGGATTGGCGTTTATGTTCATGCGGCCCACAGATCGTCCGCAGTTCATCACCTATGCCATCTCGCTGATGATCGTGTGCATCATGTGCCCGGTGATGAGCCTGATCGCAACGGTGCTGTTTAAAGAACCCGGCTTTGGCACTTGGGCGCATACATGGGGCTGCAATATGCCCATGGCCCTGTGCTGGCAGCTGCTGTACTGCGGGCCGCTTGCCCGTGCCATCTTCCGGCTGGTGTTCCGCCGCGGCGCAAAACAGGCGGACTGACAGATTTTAGATATGCAGTTATAATAAATATGTATAGGAGCGGGTGTAATACCGGACGAGACGCCTATACGAATTTTATATATCGGGCATATAAAGTATGTACAATGGGGCATTTTTGATGGAAATATTCCCCGGAATGCCCTGAAAAAGCCATTGAAACCTAAGAATTGGCTAAGAAATTTGTGGAAAAAGTACATGTGAAGAACGTTTTATTGGACAAGATGCACAACTTTTTTTGTATATCAATGCAGTAGAACCACCTAAAATGTAGAATGTGCACAAAGCCACTTGCCAATTTTCGTCAATCGTACTATCATACACAACGAAAAAAGACGAAGTGACCCGTGCAGGAGGGAGGGTGTGACCGGACAGAGCCGAACACCTTCCTTACTTTTTTCACAAAGCTGCGCCTTTTCTTCGAGCGATAAGAAGGACGCTGCGCCGCCGGGGCGGTGCGGCGGTCTTACCCCCGGAACCCTATTCTTCAGGAAGGAGGAAAAACAATTGAATAATCTGACCAAAGCATTGATGGAAGAGCTGACCGTCGAATACGTCAAGGTCGGCCCGCTGCAGATCCCGGAATCCGTGGTCATCAGCTGGGTGATCCTGGCCATCGTCACCATCGGCTCGATCCTGCTTACCAGAAACCTGAAGGTGGACCATATCAGCAAGCGTCAGGCCGTGCTGGAAATGGCCTACCTCGCAGGCACTAATTTCTTTGAAGGTCTGCTGGGCGAAAAGGGCAGGCGCTATGTGCCTTACCTGATGACCGTGGCCATCTACATCGCCTTCAGCAACCTGATCGGCGTGTTCGGCGTCAAGCCCCCCACAAAGGATCTGGATGTGACCGCAGCGCTGGCGCTGATGAGCATCGTCCTGATCGAGGGTGCCGGCATCCGTGCACGCGGCGGCGTTGGCTTCCTCAAGAGTCTGTCTGCCCCCACTCCGGTCATGACCCCTATGAACATCCTCGAGATCGCCATCCGCCCCACCAGCCTGTGCATGCGACTGTTCGGCAATGTGCTGGGCGCATTCGTCATCATGGAGCTGATCAAGCTCGTGGTGCCCGTGTTCGTCCCGGCGGTGTTCAGCCTGTATTTTGACCTGTTCGACGGTCTGATCCAGACCTACGTGTTCGTGTTCCTGACTTCGCTGTTCATGAAAGAGACCATGGGCGGAGAAGACTGATCCATTGATATTTACTGAATTTAAAAGGAGATTATTACTATGAATGGTTTGATTGCTCTGGGCGCTGGCATTGCAGCGCTGACCGGCATTGGCGGCGGTATCGGCATCGGCATCGCAACGGGTAAGGCAACGGAGGCAATCTCCCGTCAGCCCGAGGCATCCGGCAAGATCCAGACCAACCTGCTGCTGGGCGCTGCTCTGGCAGAGGGTACTGCAATTTTCGGCTTCGTCGTTGCACTGCTGATCATCCTGTTCCTGGGTCAGTAACGGAGGCGCAGACGAATGCTGAAGTTGGATATTAACCTGCTGTGGACCGTCGTGAACGTCCTCGTCATGTATGCGGTGCTGCGCAAGTTCCTGTTCAAGCCTGTTCAGGACGTGATCGCAAAGCGCCAGCAGATGGTGGACGCAAACCTGGCCGATGCGGAGACCTCCAAGAAGGAAGCCGCAGAGACCATGAACGCCGCGCAGGAAAAACTGCGCAATGTGGACAATGAGGCCGCTGCCCGCCGCGAAGAGAGCGCACAGCAGGCCGAAAAACAGAAGGATCAGCTGCTGGCTGAGGCACAGCGTCAGGCCGACGCCATCGTGGCCGAGGGCAAGGCAGCTGCAGAAGCAGAGCGCGCCAGCAAGCTGCGCCAGGCCGACGCACAGATCGCCGACCTGACCCGCACCATGTGCGCAAAGGTGCTGGAGCGCAACCTCACGCAGCAGGATGATGCCCGTATGCTGGACGACCTGCTGCAGAAAGCGGGGGAGAGCGATGGCAAGCGCGTCTGAGATTTTAAAGGCATATCTGCACTGTGCCCGTACCCCGGCTGAGGACGCCGTGGAGCGCATCCGCACCCAG
>OINO01000389.1_pt1 | contig 10991 bp, 8 predicted proteins | sample 1585381 | NCBI WGS metagenome assembly OINO01 (sample SAMN02674697, study PRJEB24791) | human gut metagenome, SKBSTL033 | isolation source: stool | host: Homo sapiens | place: USA
TCTTTCAGAGCCTTGCCGGGCTTGAAGACGATGCTCTTGGAAGCAGCGATGGTGATGGGCTCGCGGGTGCGGGGGTTGATGCCCTGACGCTCGGCGCGCTCACGCACCTCAAAGGTGCCAAAGCCGGAGATGGAGATCTTCTCACCCTCAGCCATTGCCTTGCCCAGTGCCTCAAAAGCAGCGTTGACTGCCATCTCCGCGCTCTTCTTGCTCATCTCGGTATTTGCCGCAACCTGTGCGATCAGATCCGTCTTGGTCATAATCGAAAACCTCCACAAATGTTTCTCTTCTTCGTTTTGTTATTCGAGCAGGCAGTCTCTCTGCCTGTTACCCGTTTGATTGGTGCTTTGCTTCCCGCGCAAAGCGTTTGGCGGCAAAGGTCAGCGCCTCCTCGGCGTCAATGCCCTCCTGCCGCAGGGCGTCCACGGCGGCAAACAGCAGCTCACCAGCCGCCTGCGGGGCGTTTTCCGGTGTTCTGGCATCCCAGGCCGCCTCCGCCGCGTGCAGGGCATTCTCCGCCTGCCGGGGCGTCTGGCTGCCCACGCCATGGCCTGCCGCCCGCTTCTGCAGCTTCTGGGCACGCATCAGCGCAGGCAGGGTGGCCGGCACGGTATCCAGCTCATCGGCCAGGGTCCGGCGGCCCTTTTCCTTATTTTTGAGCGCGTCCCAGCTGTTTATACCAGCATTTTCCGCCGCAGAGGAAGCAAAGATGTTCGGGTGGCGGAAGACCAGCTTCTCGCACACCTCGCGGCAGACCTTTTCCATGTCGAAACGGCCCCGCTCCTCCTCGATGACGGTGTGGAACACCACCTGCATCAGGACGTCGCCCAGCTCTTCCTGCATCAACTGCGGATCGTCAGCATCAATGGCCTCCAGCGCTTCGCAGGTCTCTTCCAGAAAGTTCTTCCGGATGGAAGCATGGGTCTGTACCTTATCCCACGGACAGCCGTTCTCCGGGTCCCGCAGGATACGCAGAATTTCCAGCAGCTGCTCTGCCGTATAGGGTGCCTTTGGCTGCCAGTCCAGCACAGCGCTCACCTGCCTTGTAAAAGATACTGTATATTGTATCGCATCTCATGCAGTTTTGCAAGACAAAGTGCGCAAATTTCCCGCATTTCGCCTGCATTTTCCGCTCGCAAAAACAGGACGGTGCCCTGTGGGGAGCGCCGCCCTGTTGCTGAACCGTTTTATTACAGCTGTGCACCGCACTTGTTGCAGAACAGTGCATCGTCCGAGACGGGAGCACCGCACTGCGGGCAGGCTTTGTGCTCTTCCGGTTGGTCAGCAGGAACTTCCTCGTGCACCACATATTCCGCCTCGGCAGCTTCCGCCGGGGTCAGGGATGCTTTCAGGCGGGCGATCTCCTGCTCGATGTTATCGATCATCTCGATATACTTATCCACCAGCGGCTGGTTTTCTTCCTTTCCCTTGGCCAGACTGTACACCAGTGCGCCCAACTGGCGCTGTGCCTTGAGCAGCTTGCCCTGCTCATTTACGATCAAAGCCTGAGTCTTGCCCTTTTCGGCCAGGTCCAGCGCAGCGTTCTTGCCTTTTTCGGCATATTCCAGACCCATTTCCTTGATCTTGTTGAAATCCATAAAAGACACCTCTCTTACTATCGGCCTGTTTATCGTGGGCCATGTGCGGATGTTATCTCCATTATAGCGCACAGGCCGCTCGTTTGCAATGAACGGACCGCATTTTTTACAGTTTGGTGCCGGTTTGGAAACAATTTTTTCGCATTCGGCCTAAATTTACACGATAATTTCACACATCGGCATTCTGTGCTCTGCGGTCGGCTGCGCCGCCGTAGAATTCCCGCAGCATGCTGTCCTCCGGCAGCAGCTCCAGCTCCAGCGGTGCCACATGCTCAAAGCGGCGGGCTGTCTCGTCCCACAGCTCCGCATTGTGGCCTTCCAGCGTGAACTGACGGCGCACCACGCCCAGCAGCTTGGAGATCAGGCCCAGCTCGTAGGTAAAGGAGGTATCCAGCAAAAAGTCTGCCGTGGTTTTGAAGCCCTTGATATACCGGGTCTCGCCGTCGAGGACTCTGTCCCACATGGCGAGGGTCTTGGCGGGGCTGCGGCCCCGGGCTGCGGCATCCCGCAGGGTGCGGCGGCAGAGGCGGATGTCCTGGGTGTTGATGACACGGCGGCCATCAATGCAGTATTCCTCCCGCAGGCCGGCGTAAATGCGGTAGACGTCGTCGCCCTTCACGAGGCCCGTCAGCTCAGGGTTCAGGGCATGGATGCCCTCCACGATGCAGACGCCGCCCTTGAGGTCCAGCGTCTCCGTCTCGGAAGAGCGGGACTCGGTGGTGAAGTCGTAGATGGGCAGCACAGTCTTGCCGGTGGTACTCAGATCGCTGAGGCACTGGCGGATGAGGGGCAGATCCAGCGTGTCGGGGTTCTCGTAGTCCAGGGTTCCGTCCGGCAGGCGGGGGTAGAACTCCGCCCCCTTGAAGAAATTGTCCAGACTGATGACCTGCGCCGGGGTGCCCTGCTGCTGCAGGGCGCGGGCGATGCAGTGGGCGCTGGTGGTCTTGCCGCTGGCCGACGGGCCGGTGAGCATGACGATCTTTGCGCCGGAAAGCTGCACTTTCTGGGCGGCGTAATCTACCCTTTGGGCATAGCTCTGCTCACTCAGGTCGGCAAGTGCCTGCGGGCTGCGGGCTGCCACATTGTACAGATCGATCTCAACCAGACGTTTGGGTACCCAAATCGTGATCATAAAAATCAGCCACTCCTTTTTTGCGTTCCAGCACCTCCGCAAAACGCTGGATATATTCGTTCGGATACTTAAAATTGAAAATGCGCTGCATCCGTTTTCCGCCGTCGGCCACCAGCTTGGTGCTGCCGCCTGCACCGGCGGAGAGGATGGTCTGGACTTCCTCCATGATATAGATGTTGTAATATCCCTCGTGGCCCGGCTTGCACCAGCCCACGTTTTCCAGGTTCTGCAGAGTATTCTTCTGGCGGTAGAGGTAGTAGGGCCGGTAACCCGCCTCGGCCAGCAGACGGCACTTTTCCAGCATGGCAGCGACGTCGGCGTAGTCGTTCTCCTTCTGGTCCTCAATGACGATGCGGGAAGCGCGCTTGAGGGTGAGGGTGTGCACGGTGATGTTCTCCGGGTCCAGCGCGATGGCCTGCCGCAGGCTGCGCTCAAAACTTTCCACCGTGTCGCCGGGCAGACCGGCGATCAGGTCCATGTTGATATCATCATGACCGGCCTTGCGCGCTTCGGCATAGCAGTCCAGAATGTCCTGCGCCGAGTGCTTGCGCCCAATGCCCGCCAGCACCTCGTCCGAGAAGGTCTGCGGGTTGATGGAGATGCGGGTAGCGCCGTATTCTTTAATGACCGCCAGCTTTTCGGCATCCGTGCAGTCCGGACGGCCTGCCTCCACCGTATATTCCACGACCTTCGAGAGGTCAAAATTCGCCCGGACCGTGCCCATCAGCTGCCGCAGCTGGTCGGCAGACAGGCTGGTGGGCGTGCCGCCGCCGATGTAGATGCTGCACAGTTTCAGCCCCGCCTTGTCAGCCTGAATGCGGATCTCTTCCACCTCTCGGCACAGACAGTCCACATAAGGCTGCACCATCTTGCGGTCGCGGTCCAGATTGCAGCTGACAAAGCTGCAGTAGCTGCACCGGGACGGGCAGAACGGAATGCCGATGTACAGGCTGTAGGTCCCGGGTTCATTGCCCACTTTCAAAATCGGCTCCTGCAGGTCGGCAATGGCCTTGGCCATCTGGTATTTCTGCTGGGAGCAGTCGAACCGGTCAAGGAAAAAGTGGTCGATCTCCGCTTCCGTCCAGCCTGCGGCGCGCTTGTCGTGGATGAGCCGCACCGGGCGCACACCGGTCATTTTGCCCCATGGCGGGCGGATGCCGGTCCAATCCCGCAGCAGATCATAGGTCAGGCTGGCAAGGCTGAACTCCGGCGTTTCGCCGCCCTGTTCCACAGGCGCGGGCAGCGGTGCGTGTCGTTCAGCACTTCTGCCGTCCTGACGCACCAGTACATGCAGGCCGTCCGGCGTTTTTTCTGCCCAGACGCAGTCCTCGGCGTTCTCCGGCGGGGTGAGGGTGAGCGGTGCCATGGGGTAAAACAAACGCACCAGATGCTCCACTTCGTAGCCGGAAGGCAGGCCGGTAATATAAATCTTCATGTTGTTCACTCTTTAAAATAAATCATTGTTGCCGCGCACAGCGCTGCGGATGAAGTAATTGTTGTCCAGTTCATCGCCAAAGGTGGAGAACTCGCCATGGCCGGGCAGCACCTGCGTGCCGCGCGGGATGGGCAGCTTTGCCAGTTTACGCAGACTCTCGGCCATCTGTGCACTGCTGCCGCCCTCCAGATCGGTACGGCCGATGCTGCCTGCAAACAGGGTATCGCCGCAGAAGAGATACTCGCCGCACAGCAGCACCACGCCGCCGGGCGTATGGCCGGGCGTGTGCCAGACCGTGAACTGCAGCTCGTCTACCGAGACAGTCTCCCCTTCTGCGTAGCCGCAGTCCGCTGCGCTCAGCGGATACATGCGGTCGCCTGCAAGGTCGGCAGCCTCACAGTAGAGCTTTGCGTTCCACTCGGTGCGCAAGGCTTCGGCGCTGCCCACATGGTCGTAGTGGCCGTGGGTGCACAGGATGGTGGTGAGCTGCGCATTGTTTTCCTTTAAAATTTTATCGTAGGTCTGCGCATCTGCCGCCGGATCAATGACCACGGCATGGCCTGCGTCGGAAATGAGCAGGAAGGTATTGGTATACAGCGGCGCAGCGCCCGGAATATGAAAAGCCTGCATGGCGGTCACTCCTTTTTCTTCCACTCGTCGGTATCGATGATAATGGTGCAGGGTCCTTCGTTCACAAGAGCCACCTGCATGTCCGCGCCAAACTCGCCGTGCTGAACATCCTTCAGGCCCTGTTTGTTCATCTCTGCAAGGAACAGCTCGTAAGCATCCACGGAGAGCGGCGGCTTTGCGGCCTTGATAAAGCTGGGCCGGTAGCCTTTTTTCGTGTCGCCGTAAAGGGTGAACTGGCTCACCACCAGAGCCGAATAGCCAAGATCCCGGGCGCTGAGATTCAGCTTGCCCTCTGCGTCCGGAAAGATGCGCAGGCCCGCGCATTTATCGGCAAGCTTGGGCACGATGTCCAGACTGTCGGTATCCCTGACACCCAGCAGAATCATAAGGCCCGGCCCGATGGCCCGCGGCTCACCGCCGTTTACCCGCACACTGGCGGAAGACACCGCCTGAATGACTGCACGCATGTTTTAGCTCCTTGTCACCTTGAGCACGTCCTTCACCTTGGAAAGTCTTGCGACCACACGGTTGAGGTGCTCGGTATTGTTGATGCCGATGGTCAGGCTGACCATGGCGCAGTTGTTTTCCACCTGACGGGCGTTCACCGCATAGATGGGCACCCGGATATCCGCCAGCGCAGCCAGCACATCCTGCAGCAGCTCGTTGCGGTTCAGCGCGATGATCTCAATGCCGGCCTTATAGCTGTCCCTGACGCTGTCGGCCCAGTACGCCTTGACCCAGCGGGGGGCGTTGGTGGGATCCTTCATGCTGGAAATGGCGTTCACGCAGCTCTGCTTGTGGATGGAAACGCCAAAGCCGCGGGTGATAAAGCCCACGATGGGGTCGCCCGGCAGCGGGCTGCAGCACTTGGCAAACTTGATGGGGGTGTTATCGAAGCCTTCCACCACCACGCCGTCGGTAGCGTGCACACGGCTCAGGTCCACCTTGGGCAGGTCTTCCCCGGCCTTTTCCTCCGAAGCTTTCAGCTTCTGCCACTCCTCCTTGAGCTTGGGCAGGCAGTTGGCAATGGTCATGCCGCCGTAGCCGATGGCGGCATAAAGCTCCTCGGCATTGTTCTGGCGCAGGCGGCGGGAACAGCTGTTGATAAAATCGTCCAGCTGGTCGTCCGGAATGATGATCATTTCCCTGCGCAGCTCACGGGCCAATGCATCACGTCCCTGCGTGATATTTTCCTCGCGGCGCATCTTTTTGAACCAGTTTCGGATCTTACTCTTCGCTTCGCTGGTGCGCACGATCTTGAGCCAGTCGCGGCTGGGGCCTTTGTCCGCCGGGCCAAGGATCACTTCGATGATCTCGCCGGTGGAAACGATGTGGTCGATGGGCACCATGCGGTTGTTCACCTTGCAGCCCACCATGCGGTTGCCCACCGCCGAATGGATCGCATAGGCAAAATCGATGCAGGTAGCGCCGGTGGGCAGGTTGATGACATCGCCCTTGGGGGTAAAGGCAAACACTTCCTCCGGCAGCAGGTCGCTCTTGAGGTCGTGCAGCAGATTGCCGGAATCCTCGCTGACGCGCTGGTTTTCCAACAGCTGGCTCACCCATGCCAGACGTTCGTCCAGCTTGTCGTGGCCATCCAGACCTTCTTTATACTTCCAGTGGGCCGCAACGCCGTACTCGGCCTGCTCGTCCATCTTGCGGGTGCGGATCTGCACCTCAAAGGGGATGCCCTCGTGGCCGATGACGGTGGTGTGCAGGCTCTGGTAGCCATTGGGCTTGGGAGTGGAGATATAGTCCTTGAAGCGGTTGGGCAGCGGATGGTACATATCGTGGATGAGGCCCAGAGTGCTGTAGCACTCGGCCAGCGTATCCAGAATGACACGCACCGCATAGATATCGTAGATCTCATCAAAGGACTTGTTCTGCATGATGGTCTTGCGATAGATGCCGTAAATGCTCTTGACGCGGCGCTTGATGGTAGCGCCCTCAATGCCGCTTTCGGCCAGCCGCCGCTCGATCACACCGGACACCTTTGCAAGGAACTCCTCGCCTGCACGCTCACTGAGCATCCGGCTGATCTCCTCGTAGCCCACAGGGTCAAGGTAATGCAGGCTGCGGTCTTCCAGCTCTTCCTTCACGTTCAGGATGCCCAGACGGTTGGCGATGGGGGCATACACCTCCATGGTCTCGCGGGCTTTATCGCGGCGCTTCTGTTCCGGCCATGCATCACCGGTGCGCATGTTGTGCAGCCGGTCGCACAGCTTAATGATCATCACGCGCACATCGCGGCTCATGGCCAGCAGCATCTTGCGCAGGTTTTCAGCCTGCAGTTCCTCAATGTTAGAGAACTGGATCTTGGTCAGCTTGGTCACGCCGTCCACCAGCAGGGCAACTTCCTCGCCAAAGGCGGCTTTCAGGTCGTCCAGTGTAGTGGGAGTGTCCTCCACCACATCGTGCAGCAGGGCCGCAGCAATGCTCTCGGAGTCCATGCCAAGATCCAGCACCAGTCGTGCCACAGCCAGCGGATGGCAGATATACGGCTCGCCGCTGCGGCGGCACACCCCCTTGTGGGCAGTGTTGGCAAGGTTATATGCCTTTTCGATCATCTCCATATTGTAGGAGCGGCCGCTGGCCTTGATGGCCTCACACAGTTTTTCCCAGGTAACGATCTCCGGCCGCACCTCCGAAGGCAGCGCGCCTTCCGGGGCATCGGCCAGCTGTGCTGTTGCAGAAACGGTAGCCGTTTCCTGCACCGGTACCGGCTGATGCAGGTGGGTCTTTGCGGAGTAGAGATCCTCTTCCCGCACCGGCTTCGGTGCAGGGACCGCAGCTTTCTTTCCCTCTGGCATTTTACATTCCCTCCAAACATTTCAGGACCGGGGCATCCGCAAGGTTCTTTTTGCCCTGCGCAGGCACAAGCTCCAGATATTTTGCTCCGCCCTTTTCCACAGCGGCGATCAGGCCCACCTGTTCCAGAGCCGTCACTGCCACCAGTGTTTTGCCTGTATTTTCCTCGCCCAGTTTTGCGCACAGCGGCTGCAGATCTTCTGCGTGCCAGCGGCGCGCCTGCAGCTCACGGTACACTGTGACGATATCACTGCGCTCAGGCGTAATAAGCTTTTTCTGTTCCACGGTCAGGGGTGTGCCGCGGCGCAGCGCCACCACAAAAGCAGCCTGCTCCGCAAGCTTTGTGCCCAGCCCTGCCGGATGCAGGTCCAGAATGCGGCCCGAAAGCTGTGCGCCCCGGGGCGAATCGTAGACCGAAAGGTTCAGCGCAGCATCCACCACATCGCCCATGGCATAGGGCAGCTGTTCCGGCGGCATACCGAACCACACGGCATACACGCTGGCATTGCCCTGCCGCAGGCGCAGGCGGCTGTGCCTGCCCTCCGATACCGGGTATACCCCATCCAGCACGGCGTTCTGCAAAAGGAACACCGGGGTCGGGTTCTCGGCCCCATAGGGAGCCAGCTGGTCGAGCTTCCGCACACTTTCCACGGTCACACGGTCCAGATGGATGGGCAGGTCGCACTCCAGCGGGGTGGTATGCAGCACCGGGCATTCCCGTGCTGCCCAGTCGTTCAGGCGGCGGCGCAGAGCGGGCAGATTTTCTTCCCGCACCGAAAGGCCCGCAGCCATGGCATGGCCGCCGTAGCGGATGAGCAGATCTGCGCAGGCACCAATGCAGGCATGCAAATTGAAGCCCTGCACGCTGCGTCCGCTGCCCTTGCATTCGCCGTGCTCGTCGATCGTCACCACGATCACAGGCCGGCCGGTGCGTTCCACCAGCCGGGATGCCACGATGCCAATGACACCGGGGTGCCAATCGCGGCCCCACAGCAGCATCACGCGGTCTTCCAGCCGCTCCGGTTCCTGTTCCAGCAGTTCCTGCGCGGCCTTGAAGATCTGCAGCTCTGTCTCCTGACGCTTTGTATTGATCTCGTTCAGTTTATGGGCCAGCTCTGCGGCGCGGTCCGGGTCCTCACACATCACCAGCTGCAAAGCCGTAACAGCGTTGTCCATGCGGCCAGCCGCATTGATGCGGGGCGCAATGGCGTAGCTGACATTTTCTGCGGTGACCGGTTTGCCCGCAAGGCCCACCTCTTCCAGCAACGCTTCCAGACCCGGACGGTCCGTGTTCTGCAGCTGGCGCAGGCCCGCCTTGACAAGGGTGCGGTTTTCGCCGGTAAGCGGCATCACGTCCGCCACAGTACCCACAGCGGCAAGGTCGCCGCAGTAGTCCAGCATTTCTTCCGGCGGGCAGCCATCCAGTGCGGCACACAGCTTGAACGCCACGCCCGCACCGCATAGGCCCTTGAAGGGACTGGTGTCGTCCTCACGACGGGGGTCTACCACGGCAATGGCCTTGGGCAGAGTTTCCGGCGGCAGATGATGGTCGGTAATGATCAGGTCAATGCCCAGTTCAGCGGCATAATCGGCTTCTTCCACAGCAGAAATGCCGTTATCCACCGTCACGATCAGCTTGCAGCCCTTATCGTGGATGGAACGGATGGCATTGCGCGAAAGGCCGTAGCCGTCGCCCTCGCGGCTGGGCAGCATACATTTTACGGTAGCCCCCATGCCCTTGAGATGCTGGTACAGCAGGGCCGTGGCCGTCACGCCGTCCACGTCATAATCGCCGAACACCACAATGGTCTCGCCCTCGTCAATGGCCCGCCAGATGCGCTCGCAGGCCTTGTCCATATCGGTGAGCAGCGAAGGGTCGCTCAACTCTTCCTCACCGGCAAGCAGGGTCAGTGCTTCGGTAGGGTCGGTGATGCCGCGGGCCGTCAGCACGCCCGCCAACAGGGCATTTTCCTTCTGCTGGGCGGCAAGGGCGGCTGCATATTTTTGCTCGCTCCACGGCTCGTCGTTCTGTGCGTTATATTCCAGTTCTTCGGTGGCCTGCTCCGCAATCGCCTGCGTCAGCTCCCGCAGCGCGGCACGGTCCAGCGGCTTCAGATTCCATGCACGGTAGGTCATTCAAAATTTCCTCCCGTCAGGCCGTCGTTGGCCAGCATTCCCTGCAGGGCGGCGATCTCAGAAGAGACATCCATCGCTACATCCGAGAGTAGCGTATCATACAGGGTGTCGTAGGCCTGATTCAGCGTGTGAAGGATGCCCGCGATATCGCGGCGGATGGTCTCGGCGTTTTCGCCCTGCTGGCCCTGCACATCGTTGTAGGTGTGCAGCAGCTTGAGGGTGGTGGGGATATAGTATTCCGCAAAGCGGCGGGCCTTGGGCAGGCTCTCGGGGTGGGCTTCCAGCCACGCGCCGATGGACTCGGTGGTCTTCTGCATATGCTGCAGCTCCTCCACCGCCCGCTCATCCTCCATGAGAGAGGTCTCCTTCTCGAGCACCTGCGCAAAGCGGCGGGTCGTCTCGAGGTTCAGGGGAACATCCTCGGCCTGTTCCGGCGCTTTTTCCGGTTCAGGCTCCGGCTGATTTTCCTGCGCAGTGCGGTAGTCCTCCGCCGTCAGGTAGAGCTTGTCGTTCTTCTCGTCCATCCAAGCGCTGAGCCAGCCTTTATGGATGAACTTCCGCAGCAGCCGGAGGGCCTTGGCCTTCTTCTTATGGGTCAGCTCGGCCAGCGGGTTGTTCTGGTCCATAAACTGGGAAAGCTGGCTGCTGCCAAAGAATTCTTTAATTGCAGCAACAACAGGGCGGATATTAATAAGCGCCTGCGGCGTGATAACATCAACATCCTGAATGGTCATACGTTCTTTTACAACGCGTTCCATACGGGCAAGTCCGATACGGAACTGGTTCTGCAAAAGTTCGCCGACACGGCGTACACGGCGGTTGCCCAAATGGTCGATATCATCGCCGGTGCCAAGGCCGTCCATCAGGTTCAGCAGATAACCGAAGGAAGCCATTACATCTTCAACGGTAATGGTGCGGTGGTCTTCCGGAATATCGGAAGTGCAGATGATTTTCATCGGCTGTTCTTTCAGGCGGATGAAAACTTCTTTCAGGCCGGGGCCTGCAAAAATACCGCTTTCTTCAATTTTATCAATAACATCAAGGTCAATCTTGGTGCCTGCTTCAGCAATAATTTCACCGGTAGATACATCAACCAGCGGCTGATCCAGCACTTTATCCAGCAAACGGCGGCGCCAGCCGAGTTTTTTGTTCAGCTTATAGCGGCCTACGCTGGCAAGGTCATAACGTTTGTTATCAAAGAAGGTTGCTTCAATAAGTGCGGAGGCGTTTTCCAGAGTAGGAGGTTCGCCCG
>OINO01000391.1_pt1 | contig 10973 bp, 8 predicted proteins | sample 1585381 | NCBI WGS metagenome assembly OINO01 (sample SAMN02674697, study PRJEB24791) | human gut metagenome, SKBSTL033 | isolation source: stool | host: Homo sapiens | place: USA
GCAATGACCGTCATTTTCGGCTGGGGCCTGAACAAAGGTGTCAGCATTGCAAACGGCTACATCAACAACAAGTTTGCGCAGACCTGTCTCCAGAATGCCGCCAACGCGGTGTTCAACGCCGTCCAGTACGTCAACCAGACCTACGTTGATGCCCTGAAGGAACAGGACAAGTTCGACGAGGCTGCGCAGCGCATTGCCTACAACCGCGCACTGGCTGCAGCGAAGAAAGCCCTGACGCAGGAGACCATCACGTTCATCAAGGAGACCTTTGGCGACCTCGACAGCTACCTGAAGCCGATGATCGAAGCACAGGTGCGCAGCCAGAAAACCTATATGTGATGTTTTCGCGGCATCACGAAAATGTTAACGCCAACAAAGTCATAGTATAGCAGCAGCCCTTCAGGCAGGCCAGACCTACGACAAGCTGAAGGCGCAGGGAAAGTATACACAGCGATACAGAGCACGAAAATAATCTGATGCTGTGTGCCATTCTGCGCCACTTTTTGCGCCACTGATTTAGGGAAGTTGTGGTAAAATAAGGGTAATTAAGGCGTTTTTTTCTAAAAACCGAAGGACGGCTATAAAAAGAAAAATCCCCAAAAAGCTAGGCACAAAGCCACTTTTTGGGGATTTCTCTTTGGAGCTACTGACCTGATTCGAACAGGCGACCTGCTCATTACGAGTGAGCTGCTCTACCAGCTGAGCCACAGTAGCAGATAAAATTTTCTTGCATGTTCTGCAACGAGAAATATTCTATCATACTTCCTGTGCGCTGTCAAGATTTGATTTTGCGGCAGAACAGGTGCAAATAGTCTGTGACGCAAAAAAATAACTGCCCTCCGAGAAAAACTCGAAGAGCAGCTTTGCACACAAGAATAATCAGTTGAACAGCTTACGGCCGATCCAAATGCAGATGCAGGCACCCACAACGGAAACGAGGATCTCACCCACGATGCCGGTAGCGCTCAGACCGATCAGGCCGAACACGATGCTGCCTACAAAACCGCCCAGAATGCCCAGCACGATATTGCGCACGGTGGAAGTTTCGCTGCCCATAATGCGGCCGGCGATGTAACCAGCCAGAGCGCCGATCAGCAGACTGAAAATAAAACCAAACATAATATTCTACCTCCTGAGTTTTAAAGCTCTGCGCTCTGCCCGGCGGTTTCCCGGGCAAAGCGGCAAATATCCTTCAAACAACATTTTTCGCATTCTGGTTTGCGCGCATTGCACACTGCCCGACCATGCATCACAAAGCGGTGGCACAGGTCGCTGCCTTCTTCCGGAGGAACGATCTTCCACAGGGCCATTTCCACCTTCTGCGGTTCCTTGATGCCGTCCACAAGGCCGATCTTGTTGCACAGCCGGATGCAGTGGGTGTCTGTTACGATAGCAGGCTTGCCAAACACATCGCCCATGATAAGGTTTGCGCTCTTGCGGCCTACGCCGGGCAGGGCGAGCAGCTCTTCAAAGGTGGTGGGCACCTGACAACCGTATTTATCGCGCAGCACCCGCATACAGGCGGAGATATCCCGCGCTTTGGAGTGTCCCAACCCGCAGGGCTTGACGATGGCTTCAATGTCTTCGGGTTCTGCAGCAGCCAGCGCAGCAACATTGGGATATTTGGCAAACAGGTCTTCCACCACAATGTTCACGCGGGCATCGGTGCACTGGGCTGCCAGACGCACGCTGACCAGAAGCTGCCAGGCATGGTCATAATCCAATGTACAGCCGGCATCTGGGTATTCTTTTTTTAACCGGTCGATCACTTCCAGCGCCAGCGCCTTTTTTGCAGTAAGGTCTTCTGGTGCTTTTTTACGAACAGGCATTTCATCCACTCCCATCGACAAAAGCTGATACGATAATACCATGTTTTGCGTTTTTTGTAAACTGCGGGCAAAAATTATCTGAGAATGATTTTCAGATAAAACCTTGCTCTTACTGCCAAAATGCGATATACTATAGAAAAATGCTGGGGGAATCGCGCCTCGGTACAGGAGGAGGAAAACACGATGAACGAACCACTGGCACAGCGTCTGCGGCCCAAAACACTGGCAGATGTCTGCGGTCAGCAGCATCTGCTGGCACCGGGCAGGGTGTTCCGCCGTACCATCGAGAGCGGACGCATCCCGAACATGATCTTCTACGGCCCGTCCGGTACCGGAAAAACGACGGTGGCACGCATCATTGCAGAAAACAGCGGTATGACGCTGCATAAGCTCAATGGCACTTCCTGCGGCACCGGGGACATCAAGGCGGTGCTCAAGGATATCGGCACGCTGGCAGGTGCGGGAGGCATCCTGCTGTATCTGGACGAGATCCAGTACCTGAACAAAAAACAGCAGCAGAGCCTGCTGGAATGCATTGAGGACGGCTCGGTGACGCTCATTGCATCCACCACCGAAAATCCATACTTCTACATTTATAATGCGCTGCTGTCCCGCTGTACGGTGTTTGAGTTCAAATCACTTTCGGCAGCGGATGTGGAGCGTGGGGTGCACAATGCACTGAAAAAGCTTTCGGAAGGGGAGAGCACAAAGGTCTGCATGGACGAGGATGCCTGTGCCTACCTTGCCGAGAGCGCAGGCGGCGACCTGCGCAAGGCGCTGGGCTGTCTTGATTTTGCGGTGACGGCAGCTCCCATTGAGGATGGGGAAAAGCACATTACGCTGGAAATGATCCAGCAGGTCACCCGCCGCACTGCCATGCGGTATGACCGGGAGGGCGATGACCACTACGACATCGTGTCAGCCTACCAGAAGTCCATGCGCGGCTCCGACCCGGATGCGGCGCTGCATTATCTGGCCCGTCTGCTGGAAGCAGGAGATCTGCCCTCGGCCTGCCGTCGCCTGATGGTATGTGCCTGCGAGGATGTGGGCCTTGCCTATCCACAGATCATCCCCATTGTGAAGGCGGCAATTGATGCCGCCAACATGGTGGGCCTGCCGGAAGCACGGCTCCCGCTGGCAGATGCCGTCATTCTGGTGGCCACCAGTCCCAAGTCCAACAGTGCCCATGATGCCATCAACGCGGCCATTGCGGATGTGCAGGCGGGCCGTACCGGGCCGATCCCGCGCCAACTGCAGAACAAGCACTACGACGGTGAGGATGCGCTGGTAAAGGGACAGAATTACAAATACGCCCATGATTACGCCCACCACTGGGTGGAACAGCAGTACCTGCCAGATGCCATCAAGGACGTAAAATATTACACCTTTGGCGATAACAAAAATGAGCAGGCGGCCCGTGCCTACTGGGCAAAGATCAAGGGCGAAGAGAACGTCTGAACCACGCCTTACACCCAAAACCCAAAAACAAAGAAAAAGGAGAACGATATGCGATATTCCAAACAGCGTGAGCTGGTCATGCAGACGGTGCAGAACCTGTGCGACCACCCCACCGCCGAGGAAATTTATGATGCTGCGGTCAAGGAATGCCCGGGCCTGAGCCTTGGCACCGTATACCGTAACCTGAATAGTCTGGTGGATGCGGGCCGGGTGCGCCGGGTGTCCATTCCAGGCAAGGCTGACCGCTTTGACCACACGCTGCCCTGGCACAGCCATCTGTACTGCACCGTGTGCGGCAGCGTGGCCGATGCCGAGGTGGACGAAAAGCAGGTGATGAAGCTGGTGAAAAACCAGAAGGGCCATGTGCAGGACTGCGCTGTTGTGCTGATCGGCGTATGCGAGGCCTGCTGCGAGAAGCAGGCGCAGGAAAACGCCCACTGAACCATAAAATTTACACGGAACCTCTTGCCCGGAGCGTATAAACAGGGTATACTATAGAGAAGGCTCTTTTCAGAAAGTGCAAGTAGATTTTCGCCGCACAGGGCGCTTCGGCCCGGCGGAGAAGGATGGTTTGATTGGAATACATTAGTTTTGAACATAATAACATTGCCGCTGAGCTGGTAAAACAGGCCTATGATACGCCGCCGCTGGCCTTTGTGCACAGCTATGGCTGTCAGCAGAACGTGAACGACGGCGAGCGGATCAAGGGCGTGCTGATGGACATCGGTTACGGCCTGTGCGACAAGCCCGAGGATGCAGATCTGATCCTCTTCAACACCTGCGCCGTGCGTGAGCATGCCGAGCAGCGTGTATTCGGTAATGTGGGTGCCCTGAAGGGACTCAAGGAAAAAAAGCATGATCTCATCATCGGCCTGTGCGGATGCATGGCCAACCAGAAGCATGTGGTGGAAAAGCTGCGCAAGAGTTACCCCTATGTAGACCTTGTGTTTGGCGTGGATGGCATCGACACCCTGCCGCAGCTCATTGCCCAGAAGCTGCAGAAGCATAAGCGTGTGCTGATGGAGCCCGCCCAGCGCCCGGTCATCGTGGAGAATATCCCCATCCGGCGTGAGAGCGAGTTCCGCGCATGGCTGCCCATCATGTACGGCTGCGACAACTTCTGTACCTACTGCATCGTGCCCTATGTGCGCGGCCGCGAAAAGAGCCGCAAGCCTGGTGATATCCTTGCCGAGTTCCGCGGTCTTGTGGAGGCAGGCTATAAGGAGATCACATTGCTGGGACAGAACGTCAACAGCTACGGCAAGGGTCTGGAAGAAAAGGTGGACTTTTCTGATCTGCTCAACCTGCTGTGCACGGTGCCCGGCGATTATCACATCCGCTTTATGACCAGCCACCCCAAGGATGCCAGTCACAAGCTGATCGACACCATTGCCGCCCAGCCGAAGCTGTGCAAGCACCTGCACCTGCCGGTGCAGTGCGGCTCCGATGAACTGCTGAAGAAGATGAACCGCCACTACACGGTGGAGCAGTACATGGAACTGATCGAATACGCTCGCAAAACGGTGCCCGGCATCACCTTTTCCAGTGACATCATCGTTGGCTTCCCCGGCGAGACCGAAGCGGACTTTGTAAAGACGCTGGAACTGGTGCAGAAGGTGGGCTATATGCAGCTGTTCACCTTTATCTATTCCAAGCGCACCGGCACCAAGGCTGCCGAAATGCCGGACCCCACCCCCCGTAAGGAAAAGACCGACCGCATGACCCGCCTGCTCAAGGTGCAGGACGAGATCGCCATGGCGCTGGTCAAGGCGCAGGTTGGTCAGACTGTGAAGGTACTGGTAGAGGGCTTTGGCCGCAATGAGGGCACCCTCTCCGGCCGTCTGGACAACAACCTGACGGTGGAGTTCACGGCAGACGCTTCCCTGATGGGCAGCTATGCCAACGTACATCTCACGGGCGCACGGGCGACTGTGCTGCTGGGTGAGCTTGCCTGAGTGATTCCGGGGCAGTGCCCCTGAACGTATAAATAAGAAGGAGACCATTCAAATGGATTGCATTGATCTTTTCAAGCGCGCAGCCGTTGCGCTGCAGACCGATAGCCGCTACCTCGTTCTGGATCAGACCCGCAAGGCAAACGATAAGGACGAAGAGCTGCAGAACCTGATCGGCGAGTTCAACCTCGCCCGCATGGATCTGAACAATGAGATCGGCAAGAGCGAGCGCAACGATGCCCGCATCGCCGAACTGAACGAAAAGGTGAACAGCCTGTACGGCCAGATCATGGGCAACGAGGGCATGGTGGCTTACAACGAGGCCAAGCGTGACTGCGAGAACCTCGTGAACTATATCGATGCCATCATCAACACTGCCATGAATGGCGGCGACCCCATGACGGTACAGGAGCCTTCTGCTTCCTGCACCGGCAGCTGCTCCACCTGCGGCGGCTGCCACTAAGGCGGAACGATAAAATCAGAAACGCGGCTGTGCTTTGCAGGCCGCGTTTTGCTTGCAAAAGGCGGTTTTTGCCCACAAACCGGGCGAGATTGCAGCAGGCAATGCAGAAAACGGGGAGGACGGTGAACGGCCATGGCGGAGCTTTCGCCCATGATGCAGCAATATCTTGAGATCAAAAAACAACATAAGGACGAAATTCTGTTTTACCGCATCGGCGATTTTTATGAGATGTTCTTTGACGATGCCCTGACGGCATCCAAGGAACTGGATCTGACCCTGACCGGCAAGCAGTGCGGCATGGAAGAGCGGGCACCCATGTGCGGCGTGCCCTTCCACAGCTACGAGGGCTATGTGGCGCGGCTGATCGCCAAGGGCTACAAAGTAGCCATCTGTGAGCAGGTGGAAGACCCGGCCAAGGCCAAGGGCCTTGTCAAGCGGGATATCATCCGCGTGGTCACACCCGGCACGGTCATTGAGAGCAGTATGCTGCAGGATGACCGCAATAACTACATTGCCAGTATCTTCCTCAAAGGAAAGAAAGCAGGTTTGTGCTTTGCGGATGTCTCTACCGGTACGGCCCATATCACAGAGCTGAATGCAGACAAGATTGCCCCGGCGGTCATTACGGAGCTGTGCCGCTACCATCCCAGCGAAGTGCTGATGAATCCGGGTCTGCTGGACTGCCGCGAGGTGACGGCGTACATCAAAAAGAATATGACTTGTTCGGTGGAGCTGATCGAAGAGGAGCGCTATGCACCGGGCCTTGTGGCGGCATCGCTGGAAAACCAGTTTGGCCGCGACTGGGCGCAGACCACCGGCATTGCAGCGGACGGCCTTGTGCGCTTTGCCATGGCGGCACTGCTGGAATATCTGCACGATACCCAGATCAAGGGCGTGGAACGTCTGAAAACGGTCATAACCTATAATAAGGCCCAGTTCATGCGTCTTTCGCCCGTGACCCGCGCCAATCTGGAGCTGACCGAGACGCTGCGCGGCCGCGAAAAGCGGGGCACGCTGCTCTGGGTGCTGGATAAGACCAGTACATCTATGGGCAAGCGTATGCTGCGCAGCTGGATCGAGCAGCCGCTTATTTCCAGTGCACTCATCAACCACCGCCTGAACGCTGTGGAGAGCCTTGTCAAGCAGACCATGGCCCGCGGCGACCTGACCGAAGAGCTGGGTTACATTGCGGATATGGAACGCCTGATGACCCGCACGGTTTACGGCTCTGCCACACCCAAGGAGATCTATACGCTGGCCCAGACCTGCGACCGGCTGCCCGGCCTGCGCAGGCAGGCTGAGGCCTGCGGCTGCCCGGAGCTTGCTGAACTGGCAGTACAGATCGATCCGTTGGAGGACATCAAGGCCCGTATTTATGCGGCGGTGGACCCGGAAGCGCCCTCTACCCTCAAGGATGGCGGTGTCATTGCCAAAGGCTACCATGCCGAGGTGGACGAGCTGCGTTCCATCCGCGACAATACCAAGGGCGTTCTGGCGCAGCTGGAAGCCCGCCTGCGGCAGGAGACCGGCATCCCCAAGCTGAAGATCGGCTATAACCATGTGTTTGGCTACTTCATCGAGGTAAGCAACTCCTATAAGAGCATGGTGCCGGAGACCTACATCCGCAAGCAGACCCTCACCTCCTGCGAGCGCTATATCACCCAGGAGCTGAAAGAGCTGGAAAGCAAGATCCTAGGTGCCCACGAACGGCTCATCACGCTGGAGCACCGCCTGTTCAGCGAACTGCTGGAAAGCATCAGCGCTCAGCTGGACCGCATCCAGCGCACGGCCAATGCGGTGGCCCAGCTGGATGTGCTCACGGCGCTGGCGCAGGTGGCAGCGGAAAACAACTACTGCCGTCCCATCGTGGACGACAGTGACGAGCTGACCATCACCGAGGGCCGTCACCCTGTGGTGGAGCAGATGCTGAAAGGCAGCATGTTTGTACCCAATGATACCACCCTGAACTGTGGTGCAGACCGCTGCCTGATCATCACCGGCCCCAACATGGCAGGTAAATCCACGTACATGCGCCAGAATGCACTGATCGCGCTGATGGCGCAGATCGGCTCCTTTGTACCGGCTTCCAGCTGCCATGTGGGTGTGGTGGATGCCATTTTCACTCGCATCGGTGCGTCGGACGACCTGTCTGCCGGTCAGTCCACCTTTATGGTGGAGATGACCGAGGTAGCGGAGATCCTGAAAAATGCCACCGCCAAAAGCCTTGTGGTGCTGGACGAGATCGGCCGCGGCACTTCCACCTTTGACGGTATGAGCATTGCCCGCGCCGTAGTGGAGCACATTGCAGACCCCGCCAAGGGCCTTGGCTGCAAGACTCTGTTTGCCACCCACTACCACGAGCTGACCGAGCTGGAAGGCGGCGTGGACGGCGTAAAAAACTACAATATTGCAGTAAAAAAACGCGGCGAGGACATCACCTTCCTGCGCCGCATCGTGCGCGGCCCGGCGGATGACAGCTACGGCATCGAGGTGGCAAAGCTGGCAGGCCTGCCCGGCAGCGTGACCCGCCGCGCCCACGAGGTGCTGCGCGCGCTGGAAGCAACTGCACCTAAAAATAAAGTAGAGCAGATGGATTTTGATGCCCTGCAGGAGTATAACTCTCCGGCTGTGCCCAGCGAGATGATGGACAAGCTGGAAGCTCTGGATGTGGAAACGCTCACCCCCATTGAGGCTTTGAACTTCCTCTACGAGCTGAAAAAGACCCTGAAGGGCAGCCTGAACAGATGAAACTGCTCTACCTGACCCAGACCATACAAGGAGGGAAAACACCATGGCAGTGATCCATGTTCTGGATAAGCACACAGCCGAGCTGATCGCAGCCGGTGAGGTGGTCGAGCGTCCGGCATCCGTTGTTAAGGAGCTGCTGGAAAACTCCATTGATGCCGGTGCCACGCAGGTGACCGTCAGCATTGAATCCGGCGGCGTCAAGCTGATCGAGATCAGCGATAACGGCACCGGCATCGAGGCAGAATATATCTCCACGGCGTTTATCCGCCACGCCACCAGCAAAATTGAAACACCGGACGATCTGACCAACATCCATACGCTTGGCTTCCGCGGTGAAGCACTGGCATCCATTGCCAGCGTGGCCCGTGTAGAGCTGACCACCCGAACCGAGGTGGACGAGTTTGCCACAGTCTATCGCATTGAGGGCGGGGAAGAGGTCTCCCGTGAGCCGGGTGCCAGAGCTGTGGGCACCACCATCCGGGTAAAGGATCTGTTTTACAACACGCCTGCCCGCATGAAGTTCCTCAAAAAGGACTCCTCCGAGGGCACCTTTGTGTCGGATACAGTTACCCATGTAGCGCTCAGCCACCCGGAAGTCAGCGTCAAGTTCATCCGTGAGGGCAAGCTGCAGTATGTCACGCCCGGCGACGGCCAGCTGCGCGGTGCAGCCTATGCGGTGCTGGGCCGGGAGTTCAGCCGGGACCTCATTGAGCTGAAAAATCAGGAGGGCGTGTACCGCATCACCGGTCTGGTCACCCCGCCCAAAAGCTGCCGCGCCAGCCGAAGTATGCAGCATTTCTACATCAATGGCCGCTATGTACGCAACCGCACCATGATGGCCGGTATGGAGATGGCGTTCAAGGGTACCATGATGCAGGGCAAGTTCCCGGGCGGCATTCTGCTGCTGGAAATGCCGGCCGACCTTGTGGATGTCAATGTGCATCCGGCCAAGATCGAAGCCCGCTTTGCCCGCGAAAATGATGTTTTTGATGTGGTGTATCATGCCGTCAAGCTGGCATTGGTTCAGCCCGGCACCGGTGAACGGCTTTTTACCTTTGAAGCAGACAAAGAAGAAAAAGCTGAAAATTCAAAAAAAGACGCTGATATAATCAAAAATGATGTAAAGAACAATAACTTTACAGGTCTTTCTGCGATCATTCGGGGGCAGGCAGACCCGGGCGTTCTGCCACAGCAGCACTGGGAACCGGCAAAACCCGCCGCAGCACCGCAGCAGCCTGCCCCGTCTGCTGCAATGCAAATACCGACAGCACCCTGTGTGCCGCGCTGGAAAGGCAGTGTTCAGAACGAGGATATGCTGGATCCGTTCGTGACCCTTCACAGCCCGAAGCTGGAAACGACAAAGGCACCAGAGCCGTTCCGTGCGGCGGCAAGTGAAACGCAGCTGGATGTGGAACCGGAATTTGGAGAGACAAAACTGCATTCGCCTCAGGACCATATGGCAGCGTGGAACCCTGCGCAGGAAGCACCAAAGGAAGAACCTGAGAGTGCACCCTGTGCAGAAACAGAACCGGATGCGCCGGAAGCGGCAGAACAGGAAACTGTACTGGCCGAGCCGGAACAGATGAACTTTGATCCGACGGCGGATCAGCCGGAACCGCTGCGCTATGTGGGCGAGGTGTTCAGAACATATATCCTTGCAGAACGCGGCGACGAGCTGTGCCTGATCGATAAACACGCTGCCCACGAGCGCCAGCTATACGAAAAACTGGCCGCGAACTACGGCAATGTGCCCAGCCAGATGCTGCTGGAGCCTGCTGCCATCGACCTTGCTGCGGAGGAAAAGCAGGCCCTGCTGGATAACATTCCTCTGCTGGAAAATGCGGGCCTTGAGATCGCGGACTTTGGCGGCAATACCGTGGTGCTGCGCGCGGTGCCCGCAGATGTGGAGCCGCAGAATGCCGAAAGCCTGCTGGTGGAGATCGCAAATAAGCTGCTCAAGGGCGGCCATGATGCGCTGAACGAGCACACCGAGTGGGTGCTGCATTCTATCTCCTGCCGTGCAGCCATCAAGGCGGGGGACAAGTCCTCGCCGCAGGAACTGCTGGCGCTGGCCGAAAAGATCCTTTCCGGCGAGGTGCCGCCGTTCTGCCCGCATGGCCGCCCCTGCGTACTCAAATTGACCCGGAAGGAGCTGGAAAAGCAGTTTGGACGCATCGTATAAACATCCCGTGGTGGCCGTCGTCGGACCTACCGCAACCGGGAAGACAGCGCTGGGCGTAGAGCTTGCAAAACATTTTTCCGGCGAGGTCATCAGCTGTGATTCCATGCAGATCTATAAAGGTCTGGACATAGGCACGGCAAAGGTGACACCGGAGGAGACCTGCGGTATCCCGCATCACGGCGTGGATATCCTTACGCCGGACAAGGCTTTCAGCGTGGCAGACTTTACCGCCATGGCCGGAAAGCTGGAAGAAGAGATCTCTGCCCGGAAGAAGCTGCCCATCCTTGTGGGCGGCACAGGGCTGTATGTTCAGAGCTTTCTGTATGGGGTGCGCTTTACAG
>OINO01000418.1_pt1 | contig 10444 bp, 10 predicted proteins | sample 1585381 | NCBI WGS metagenome assembly OINO01 (sample SAMN02674697, study PRJEB24791) | human gut metagenome, SKBSTL033 | isolation source: stool | host: Homo sapiens | place: USA
CTTGCGGGCCTTCTCCACCTCCTTCTCGATCTTCTCGTCCTGCTTGGCGAGCCAGTCTTCGATCAGCACGTCGGCACGGTAACGCTTCTTCGAATCCTTGTTGTCGATCAACGGGTCGTTGAACGCCCCGACATGGCCCGAAGCCTCCCACGTGCGGGGATGCATGAAGATCGCCGAATCGAGGCCGACGATGTTCTCATGAAGACGCACCATCGAATCCCACCAGTAACGCTTGATATTGTTCTTCAACTCGACGCCGTTCTGCCCGTAATCGTACACGGCACCCAGTCCGTCGTATATTTCGCTGGAAGGAAAGATGAAGCCGTACTCCTTGCAGTGGGCTACCAGTTTTTTGAAAAGTTCTTCCTGAGTCATCGTATTTTGCATTTACTATTTTCTGAAAAACAAAAGTACAAAATAAATGGGAATGTAAGGTACTCCGAACCGTTTTTTCTATCTTTACGCCAAAATTCGGAAATATCCGGAGCGGAAGACAAATACATCTGTTTCATATTCATCGTACCCGAACGAATAACCATCAAAAAATACACAAATGAAAGGATTGAAACTTCTTCTTCTCACGTTTGCAACCCTCGCGATTACGGCTTGCAGCGACGACACAACGGATGAATGGCATGGAGATTTCAGCTCCATTCAGGTCCCCGATACACGACAGCTCTCCCAGAAGATCCCCGCAGGACAAACCGCAGGGAATTCGGAAATTTTCTTTTCGACGAACGATGCCTGGAATTCCGCCATCACGGACGAATCCCGCGCCGAAGCCCCGACGTGGGTACGCATAAATCCCGATCACGGAGATGCGGCAGGCGATTACGACATCCGCGTCGAAACGGATCCCAACACCGCCGAAGAATCCCGCACGGCCTTTATCGAAATCACCTGCGGCACGAACTCGATTCTCATCACCATCACCCAGTCGGGAACCGATGGAGAGGATACCAATGAACCGGACGAACCCAACATCGGAGAACAGGTTCGGTATTGGCAACTGCACAAGATCGTCGGGCGCGACGCTTCGGGAAGTCTGATTGCTGAAATGGAATATACTTATGAACTTCCGGCGGAATTCAGCAAGGAGTGCCGTATCACGGGTTTCAAAATATCCGCAGCGGACAAGAACGGCACGCTCCGTCCCGTCGAAACATGGCAGTTCACCTACGAGGGAGACGATTGCATCCGATTCTCCTTCACCCGGGAAATCGATGGCGAGCAACCTTATACGCAAACTGCAGACGGAACCCTATACGGCTACTTCTGCGATGTACGAAGCGGAGGATACGAACTCACCTCGACACTTTCCGGCAGTGAAATAGAAACGTACGGCTTCGATTGCACATACGGCACCGGCACCTTCAACTCCGACAAACTCACCTCCATATCGCGTTACAATTCCCTGACTTTGGAACCCATCTGCGAAAAATACGAATGGGAAAAAGATCCCTGGGGTCCGCTGGAGGCTTGGGATAATTGCAGTGCTGTCATCCGAACGCTCGAGAACGAGCCAAATACGGAAACATTCCGGCAAGAGTACGGTTACGACTACGATGAAACGACGGCTTGGAGCGATTTCATCTACGAATTGGAAGGCACTCCCCTCCTCAACAGCGACCCGGTCCTGCTGCTGGTTGCCGAACCGGATATCCTGCGCGGACTGGGTTTCTTCAGCAGTCTCAACAACGATCTTTTCCGAACGGTCACGACCCGTTCCGACGACGCGGTTACGACCCAGACCTTCGAATACACGCGTCAGACAGTCGCACACGATGCTGAAATTGCGACACCGCTCATCATTACCCGCACGACCCGAAGCGACGAGCGGGAGAGCGTCTGTCGATTCGAGATTCAATTCCGCCGCTTCGACCTCCAAAATTAGAAATTCGTACTTTGCGGCCAGCCTGTGCGCACCCGGCAACGAAAAGCGAGGAAAGGTTCTTGCCATTCCTCGCTTTTCGTTACCGATGCCCGGTCCGGTCATTTCGCTCCCATCTCCGGGATAATCGTCCATTCGTTCGACTTGCAGTCCTTATTTCAGAGTTTCCGATCATTCGAAAAAAGATTCACCTTATGCTCTTCCTCAAAAAAGAAATACGGCACAGATCGGCAAAAATTTCCCGGCAGTCTAAACTTACGTTCTCCCTTCGGAAGAAAAACCTTTCTACGACAAAACAAAGTGAACCCGGAAGACGATAATCCACAGCCAACTCTTCCCGCAACGATTAAAGAGTCGCACGCCCCCGTTACGATGGTCCCGTCTCTTCCTGCCCACAACCTGCGCAACGATGGACCGCAGCGGCAGAACGAAAAGCTGTCTAACATGTCCGATTTTAATGTTTTCGCCCCCGTCGGAGTTTATTCCGCCAGGGGCAATTCTCAATTTCGGGGATTGGGCAGACAGCCTCGTCACAGCCAGGACTATTGCAGCAACCCGTTCTGTCGGAAACTGTACTCACCGCCCCGTGCGATAATCAGGTGATCGAGCAGCCGAATATCGAACAGCGCGGCCGCCTCGGCAATTTTCTTCGTGAGAATCTTATCCTGCTCGCTGGGCAAGGCAGCACCGGAAGGATGGTTGTGAACCAGGATAATCTGCGTGGCCAGCAGTTCGAGGGCCCGTTTGATGACCAACCGGTGATCCACCACCGTCGCCTGCACCCCGCCCTGGCTTACCCGCTGCCGCTCGACGATCCGGTTGCCCGTATTGAGGTACAGGCACCAGCACTCCTCGTGCTTCATCTCCGTCAGCAGGGGTCTGAATATTCGGACCACATCGTTGCTCGAACCGATCGGATCGGGGCCCAACTCCCTGGCAGCAAGCACCCTCCGGCCCAATTCGACAGCCGCCTGAATCCGGGCAGCGCGTTTGAGGCCGATCCCGGCAGCCATACGCAACCGCGCGATGTCGGCATATCCCAATGCAGCGAGCCGCCCTTCGAAACTGGACAGCAGCGCCCCGGCAAGCCGCTCCGAATCACCGTCATCCAGCAACAGTTCTAACAACTCCTGATCGGTCAGCGTTTCAACGCCCCGGGAAAGCAGTTTTACAGATGCCTCGCTCATGACACCCCGGTTCCTTTCGGCCGGTAGAGCCGGTCGATTTTATCCAGAATATCCCCGCACGCTTCGTCACTCATAGCACACGACACGGAGTGGGCCGCACATTGTTCGGCCTCCTTCTTCGACTCGCCCTGCCCATGTCCCACACGGATACCGTCGATCACGACCGTAGCGTCGAATATCGGATGATTCGACGAATAATTCCGGCCGTGCACCGTTTCGAAAGCAATGGTATGATGCGTCTTCTGACACCATTCGATTAACCGACTTTTGAAATCCGTCTCCTCGTCCGTCAGGTTGTCGAGATTCAGGTAACGGTAATATATATTGTTGATAAGCAATCGATTGGCGAACTCATATCCCTGATCGAGGTAGATCGCCCCGATCATCGCTTCGAAAGCATCCCCGTAGATATGTTTCTGGTTGGTGCTTCCGGTCGGGTTGGCGATCACGTACCGGTCCAACCCGATCGTCCGGGCGATCGTATTGAGCGACTGGCGCGAAACGATCTTCGAGCGCAACTGCGTAAGAAATCCCTCCTGCCGGTCGGGAAATTCGATATAAAGATAGTCCGATGTCACGGCTTCGATCACGGCATCGCCCAAAAACTCGAGCCGTTCATTGTTGATCTGCCGTCCGTCGGCTAAAACTAAAGAAGCTGACTTGTGAATCAAAGCCAGCTTGTAAAGTTCGATGTTGTGCGGAACGAATCCGAACAGCTCATCGATAATTCTGTAATACTCCTTATCCTGCCCGTAATTTCTTCTTACGGCACGGCGTACGAAATTCCACACGGCACGGACGAGGTGTTAAATCTTACGGAAAATAACCGTCGAGTTATGACCGCCGAAACCGAACGTATTGCTCATCGCACACTTCACATCGCGCTTCTGCGCCTTGTTGAGCGTCAGATTGAGTCGGGGGTCGATTTCGGGATCGAGGTTTTCGTTGTTGATCGTCGGGGGAATCACACCGTTGTTGATCGCAAAGATGCAGGCCAGCGCCTCGACAGCACCGGCAGCACCCAACAGGTGCCCCGTCATGGATTTGGTCGATGAAATATTGACATCGTAGATGTGATCGCCCAACACGCCGTGCAGAGCTTTGAGCTCGGGCAGATCGCCCGCAGGTGTCGAAGTGCCGTGTACGTTCACATAGTCGATATCTTCGGGTTTGATACCCGCATCCTTGATCGCGTCGCGCATGGATTTCATGGCGCCTTTGCCTTCGGGATGGGGAGCGGTAAAATGATATGCGTCCGCAGAACGGCCGCCGCCGACCATTTCGCAGTAAATCTTCGCACCGCGTGCCTTGGCGTGCTCGTACTCTTCGAGAATCAGCGCACCGGCGCCTTCGCCGATGACGAAACCGTCACGATCCTTATCGAACGGACGCGAAGCGTGCACCGGATCGTCGTTGCGCGTCGAGAGAGCCTGCATGGAGTTGAAACCGCCCACGCTGGGTTCATTGACGGCAGCCTCCGAACCGCCGGCGACCATCACGTCGGCCACACCGAAACGGATGGCGTTGAACGAATCGATCAGACCGTGATTCGACGAAGCGCACGCCGAAACCGTACAGTAGTTGGGGCCCATGAAACCATATTTGATGGAGATGTAGCCCGCCGCGATGTCGGCGATCATGCGCGGAATAAAGAATGGGCTAAACCGAGGAGTTCCATCTCCTGCGGCGTAGCCCAAACACTCATCGAAGAACGTCTTAAGTCCTCCGATACCGGAACTCCAGATCACGCCGATCTGCTCCAGGTCCTCCTTCTCGAGATCGAGTCCCGAATCCTCGACAGCCTGCGTGGCCGCGATGAGGGCATACTGAGTGAAGAGGTCGTATTTACGCACCTCCTTACGGTCGAAATGCTGCGTCCAGTCGTAATTTTTTACTTCACAAGCGAACTTCGTCTTAAATTTCTCGGCATCAAAATGAGTAATCGGCGCGGCGCCGCTAACTCCTTTTTCGAGATTGGAAAAAAACTCTGCAATATTATTGCCGAGCGGGTTGATGGTACCGATACCCGTCACGGCTACTCGTCTTTCTGTCATAAATTTAAGGCTTTAAGGTTTGCCGGTTGGAAAAATCGTAAATTATTTCTTGTGTGCCTCGATATAGGAGATAGCGTCGCCAACGGTAGCGATCTTCTCTGCATCCTCGTCAGGGATCTGGATATCGAAAGCCTTCTCAAATTCCATGATCAGCTCAACGGTGTCGAGTGAATCGGCTCCCAGGTGGTTGGTGAAGCTCGCTTCCGGAGTAACCTCAGACTCTTTAACACCCAATTTGTCAACGATGATCTCGACAACTTTTGACTGTACTTCTGACATAATTTTAATTTTTTAGTTAAACAATCATTTATTAAAAATTGAAATTCTTTCTATCAAACAATCGCACAAAAATAACACTTTTTTTATTACTTTTGACATTACAACCAAAGAAATTGCCGTTCTTCGGTCGCGCATTCAATATAACACAATATAAATCAATACTTTATGAAACTACTGTTAATTTCCAACTCCACGAACGCCGGAGAACCCTATCTGAAATACCCGATGCCCCGCATCGACGAGTTCCTCGGAAGTGTCCGCGAAGTGGTTTTCGTCCCTTATGCAGGCATCACCTTTTCCTACGCCGAATACGAAGCGAAAGTGCAGGCCCGTTTTGCGGAATACGGCATCAAGGTACGTTCCGTACACCGTTCGAAAGATCCCCGGCGTATGATCCGCGAGGCACAGGCCATCTGCGTAGGCGGCGGCAACACCTTCGCCCTGACCAAGAAAATGCAGGAGCAGGGGCTGTTGAAAGCCATCCTCGGCAAGATCAAGGCCGGCACGCCCTACATCGGCTGGTCGGCCGGCAGCAACGTCTGCTGCCCGACGATCTGCACCACCAACGACATGCCCATCGTCGAACCGGAATCGTTCAAGGCTATCGGGGCCGTGAAGTTCCAGATCAACCCCCACTACCTGGACGCCAACCCCGAAGGTCACGCCGGAGAGACCCGCGAGCAGCGTATTCTGGAGTACATCACGGCCAATCCGCGCCGCTACGTCGTCGGCCTGCGCGAAGGCTGCATGCTTCATTATGAAAACGGAAAACTGGAACTGATCGGCAGCCGTCCGATGCGTATTTTCAAGAAGGGCATCGCCCCCTACGAGGTGAAAGCCGGGGACGACCTGTCATTCCTATTATAATTATGGTATGCCCCGTATTTTCCGCAATCCCTGACAAACCGTATTCGCAAGTATGGAATTAATGACCGCTCTCAACCGACTGCACGGCGGCAAGAACATCAAGCTGCCCTACTTCATCGCCCAGCTATCCCGTTATGCCGTACCGAAGGTGCTCCTCCGCAGCCGGTTGGAAGAGATTCTGCGCGACGGAGAGAAACGTTATGACATGGACTATGTGCTCGACCGCGTCAATTACTACAACCGTTTGACCGGCGCAGAGCGCCTCTCTCCGACCGAAGCGACACCCCTGAAAGAACACAAGTTCAGGGGCCGGCACAGCGCCTATATTTTCGACTCCTACCAAACCACCCGTTTTTTCGACGATTCCCTGCGTTGGCAGACCTATTTCGGCGACGGAGTTTTCGACCTGCTTCATCCGACGATCATCAAGGCTCGAAAAATCGACCGGGGGGGGGAGAAGCCGCTTCCGGCAAAGGAGATAACTCCGTATTGCTCAACTTGGACCGCTGCCGCTTAGATATCCGGCTGCACGACAAAATTCCGTTTACGGAGAAAGCCGACCGGGTGATTTTCCGGGGATCGGTCAAGAGCAGCGAGCAGCGTCGGCGCTTCATCGAAACATTCCGGGACAATCCCCGCATCGACACGGCGGATACCCGCAGCGGACACAGCGCCCAGGAAACAGGTACAGCAAAACAAATCACGCTCTACGCCCACCTCGATTCGAAGTTCATCATGACGTTCGAAGGCAACGACATCGCCAGCAACATCCGGTGGGTCATGTCCACCAATTCGATCGCCGTGATGCCCCGGCCTCGCAACGAATCCTGGTTCATGGAAGGACGCCTGCGCCCCGGCTACCACTACATCGAAGTGAGGGACGACTACTCCGACCTGGAGGAGAAGATCGATTACTACATCGCGCACCCCGAACAGGCCCAACAGATCATCGACCATGCGAACGACTTCGCACGACAATTCTACGACAGTCGCCGGGAACGGTTCATTTCGCTGCTGGTCATGAAAAAATATTTCGAAAAGACAGGACAACTTCCACCGACAAACCGATGACCACGACACAGCATACCGGGCGGCAGGGCGAAGAGGCTGCCGCCCGGTGGCTTCTCGACCACGGATTCACCCTGCTCCACCGCAACTGGCGGCAAGGACATTACGAGCTGGACATCGTCGCTGCCAGAAAAGGCACCCTCCACTTCATCGAGGTCAAGACACGCCGGCGGGACGGCCTCACCCCGCCGGAACAGGCACTCGACTCGCACAAGCGCCGGGCACTCGTCCGGGCCGCAAATGCTTATCTGACAGAAAATCCGTTCGCAGGAGAGGTGCAATTCGACCTGATCGCAGTCGAAACCGCCCCCGCAGGCACACCGGAGGTGCGCTATATCGAAGACGCCATCGAACTCCACTGGTAATTTGGCAGTTCTGACAATTTATCTTATCTTTGCATCCGCGATATAAAGACGCACAAAACGAAAGCGGATGTGGATCTATAATTTGGGGCTGGTACTCTACGTTTGGGCCATTGCATTGGCCTCACCCTGGCACCGAAAGGCGAAACTCTGGATCGACGGCCGGAAAGGACTCTTCCGCCGCATGAAAGAGAGCATCGACCCCTCGGCTCGCATTATCTGGATACATGCCGCCTCCCTGGGCGAATTCGAACAGGGCCGTCCCCTGATCGAAAAAATCCGCAAGGAACATCCCGAATACAAAATCCTGCTCACGTTTTTCTCCCCTTCGGGCTACGAAATCCGCAAAAATTACGATCAGGCCGACTACATCTTCTACCTGCCGATCGACACGCCGCGCAACGCGCGCCGGTTCCTCGACGCGGCGCATCCCGAAATCGCCGTCTTCGTGAAATACGAATTCTGGCTCAACCTGCTCTACGAACTGCGCCGCCGCAAGGTGCGCACCTATATCGTCTCGGCCATCTTCCGCCGCAACTCGATCTTCTTCCGCCCCTACGGAGGCTATTGGCGCATGGCACTCGAAAGTTTCGACACGATCTTCGTTCAGAACAACGACTCCAAAAAATTACTGGCAGAACTGGGCTTCGACAACGTCGTAGTCGCCGGTGACACCCGCTTCGACCGGGTTGCCGAAATTGCGGCTGCGGCGAAAAAAATCGACCTCATCGAACGGTTCAAAGGCGGCACCCGTCTGTTGATCGCCGGCTCGACCTGGGGACCGGACGAAGATCTTCTGATCCGCCTGATAAACGATAACCCCTCGGTCAAATTCATCGTGGCACCTCACGAAATGGACGAAAGCCGCATCAACCGCCTGCTCGCTGAAACCCTCGGAGGAGCTGTCCGCTATACGCAATGCACCGCCGAAACATCGTTCGATGGCAAACAACTGCTCGTTCTCGATACGGTAGGTATTCTCTCCTCGGCCTACGGCTATGCCGAATGGGGTTATATCGGCGGCGGATTCGGCGTAGGCATCCACAACACGCTCGAAGCCGCCACGTTCGGTCTGCCGATCGCTTTCGGCCCCAACTACGAAAAATTCAAGGAAGCCCGCGACCTGGTAACGCTCGGAGCGGCAACGCCCATCCACTCATACGAAGAATTGAAAACCTGGTTCACCCCCTTGCGCGACGACGAGCATCTGCTTCAACAATGCAGCCGCATCGCCAAAGACTACACGACGGCCCACCAAGGGGCGACGAACATCGTCCTGCATACCGTTTTCGGAAAGCCGGAATAGGTTCTTCGTTCAGACCGGTCGTTCCGCACCCCTTTCCCGACAATACCGGTTTCGGGATTCGCCCTGTTCCGCACATATTCCGATCGAACGGATAAACGCTCCGCACCGTCTTTACTTTCTGTACAAAAAAAGCGCACCGGCCGCAAGGCAGGCACGCTTGTTATTTTTCGAGGGGGCTATTTCGAAGTCATGATCTTCAGGATCAGATGATCCGTTTCGTTCATGCCGTCCCGTCCGATCAGCGTCAGGTTGCGGATCGACTTATCGACATCGTCGTCGATAATGCCCTCGACCGACGAAACCGAATGGTTCTCCATAGCCAGCATCGCCGAAAGCACAGCCGTCGAAACTCCCGTCATCAACTTGAGCGAACAGCTCGGCTTCGCACCGTCGCACATCATACCCGTCAGGTTGGCGATCATATTCTTCACGGCAAAGGAAACGGCCTCGTACCCGCCGCCCATCAGGTAGGTGATGCCGCAACTCGAACCGGTCGCCGCCACGACACAACCGCACAAGGCCGAAAGACGTCCCAGGCTCTGCTTGATATAGATAGCGGTCAGATGGCTCAAAACGAGCGCACGCACCAGATGTTCCTCGTCCGCCTTGATCTCCTCGGCATAAACGACCACAGGCAACGTAGTCGCGATGCCCTGGTTGCCGCTGCCCGAATTACTCATCACCGGAACCATGGCTCCCGCCATGCGGGCGTCGCAGGCCGCGCAAGTATAGGAGAGAATGCGGGAGAGGGCACAATCCCCGATAATCCGCAATTCGGGAGCATGGCGCAAAGTATTTCCCACGCAATGCCCGTAGTTGTTCTTGAACGAATCCTCTGCCGCAGCCTTATTCAATCGCTTGGCTTCCAGAATGAAGCGGATTTCATCCAGCGGTGTGGTCATGGCGAAGTCAAACACTTTGCGCAGGTTGAGTTCGACGCCCTGCGCCTCCTGTTCGCTGCCGGAGGTACGACGACTCTCCTGAAGCGTTTCGCCGTCCCGTGAAATGAAGACGAAATTCGTATGCCCGCCGGCGATGATCGCCACAGCGGAGTGTCCGCCGCCCGAAACTTCGATCTCGATATAGAGTTTCTCGGTAATGCCCTCTTTCAGGGAGATGTCGATCCGCCCCTGCTCGATAAAGCGCTTACCCCGTTCGACGGCCTTCGCATCCGAATCCTTCAGCACTTCGAGCTGATACTCCGACCGTCCGACCAAAGCGCCCAAAGCGATCGCGATCGGCAATCCGATCATGCCCGTTCCGGGAATTCCCACTCCCATCGCATTTTTCAGTATGTTGGCACTCAACCGGGCCGAAACCTTTTCCGGTTCCGTCCCCAGTATCTCGCGGGCCTTGGCCACGCACAACGCAACGGCAATGGGTTCCGTGCAGCCGATCGCCGGAACGACCTCTCGTTTTATCAGAGCAAT
>OINO01000423.1_pt1 | contig 10254 bp, 10 predicted proteins | sample 1585381 | NCBI WGS metagenome assembly OINO01 (sample SAMN02674697, study PRJEB24791) | human gut metagenome, SKBSTL033 | isolation source: stool | host: Homo sapiens | place: USA
AGCGTCGTGAAAAATCTGCGCCAGTTTCCTGTCGGGAATGATCTTGTGGCGGGCGCAGGCTCCGGCCGTCACGAGCAGGAGCATGCAGAGGGATATGCGGACAATACGTTTCATAGCTTAACGTTGGATTTTATCATGCTGCGCACGGTAATATTGGAAATAACACAGGCAACTGCGCCGAAAGCGGCCAGCACCGCCGCGAGGTCGCCCGGACGGAATTCGACGGGATAGCTCTTGGCAAGAAGCGTTTCGGCCGGGATTTCGATCAGGCCGAAGTGCTGCTGCAAAAGACTCAGCCCGACGCCCAGCAACGCCCCGCACGCAGCGCCGAGGCCGCAGATGAGCAACCCTTCGCTGCGGAAAATAGCCCGCACGAGCGACGTGTCGGCTCCCAGCGCACGCAGGGTCACAATGTCGCGCCGCTTGTCGACGATCAGCATCGCCAACGCCCCGACGACCGAGAACGACGCGATGACCAGTACCAGCAGCGAAATGAAGAAAACGCCCCATTTCTCGTAGGCAACCAGTCGGAAGAAGAGGGCGTTCATCTCGTCGCGGGTGCGCACCGTGAAATCGTCGCCGACGATTCCGGCGATTTCACGCCGGACCTTTTCCGCGTCCGCACCGTCGGCTACGCGCACCGAGATCGCCGATATGCGTCCCGGACGATCGAAAAGTTCCTGGGCTGCACGCAGGGAGGTAAGTGCGTATTCATTCTCGCTTTCCAAATCGAGAAAGAAGAGTCCTCCGACGTCGAGCCGCCGCACCGAATATCCATCGACGGGAAGCAACGACGAGAAACTGCCGCGCCGCAGGGCATAGACGGCGACTTCGGCACGGACCAAAGACCGGATTCCGAGCGTGCGGGCCATGTCGCGTCCCAGCACCAGTCGGTCGAGATCGCCCGTGCGAACGCTCCAACTGCCCAGCGGGATCGTTTCCTCGATCGGGAACACTTCTGTATAACGGTCGTCCACGCCTCGCAACGTGGCCATCGTCTGCAAACCGTCCCGTTCGAGCAAAACCTGCTGTTCGAGCAGGTACGAAACGACCCCGACCCCTTTCACGCGGGTCAGCGCCAGACTGTCGATTTCCGCAGATGCGAAGGTCTGCCCTTCACGGGGGGCAACGGTCAGATCGGCATCGAAGGCCGAAGACATGGACTTGGCGAAATCTCCGAAACCGTTCAGCACGGACAGCAGCACGATCATCGCCGCAACGGGCATGGCGAACGAAAGAACGCTCACACCCGCAATAACGTTGATCACCGAACGGGATTTCGGTGAAAATAGATAGCGGCGGGCAAAGAATCGGGTGAGCATCGGCCTTCGGCGGATCGCAGGTTACTCCTCGCGGTGCATCGCCCGGTCGATCTGCTCGATGTACTCCAGCGAATCGTCCAGGAAGAACTGGATTTCGGGGACCGTCTTGAGCTGGTTCCGAATCCGCTGACCCAATGCCCGGCGCAGGAACCAATTGTGCTGCTCCAGCGTGGCCATGACAGCGGCATTCTGTTCGAAGGGAAAGACGCTGACGTAGATCTTGGCGTATGAAAAATCGGGCGAAACCCGCACGGCGGTTACCGTCACGAGCACTCCCCGTACGATTTCGGCCCCCTCCTTCTGGAAGATTTCGGCCATGTCGCGCTGAATCTGTTTGGCGATCTTTTGCTGGCGTGTAGTTTCCATATTTCGGTTATTTTGTGACTCCTTTGTAATTGAAAACCTCCTTGTTCTTGTCCCGCTTGGGCGGACGGTTGTTCCACTCCGTGAAACCGGACTTGTTGAAACGGTAGCTGACGCCGATGCTGAAGGTCAGGTTATCGAGCGGGGATCGCTGGGGGGTAGTATAGAATGGATTTTCGTAGCCGTCCGTCGTATTTCCCGCATACTTGTTGTGATTGCGCAGCAGGTCCGAATAGCCGAAGTAGTAACGCACCCGAACGCTGAACTCCAGTTGCTTCACCAGTACGGCGACACCGCCGCCGCCCGCCAGACCGTACCCCCACCGGTTGTCGCGGACCACTTTGAAATCATATTCTCCCCGCCAAGGACCTTTGGACTGCTCCGGAGATACCGTCGAACCTTGTTCGTTGATGAATGTCGAGGAGATGTTGTAGGAGAAAAAGACCGCCGCATCGAGATAGACGCGCATCCGGTTTTTGAACAGGTAGATGTGCGGCTGCCAGACGATCGGCAGCATCAGCGACTTGACGCGGCGCGTGTACCATTGGTATTTGGCCGGGTCCTCTTCGGTCGGATTCTGAAGAAACGAGAATCCCCGTTGCAGATATTCGAAATCGATGCCGAAACCGCCTACGAAACGCTGGGGTCCGTAATAGCGCCACGTTACGCCCGCCGTGTAGCATCCCCAGACCGCCCGGGTTTCCTGGTCGGGATAAAACCGGGCATTGCCGTAGCCGTAACCGCCCGTTACGCCCAGCGTATGCTGTGCCGCCGCTGTGCCGCCGCACAGCACCGCTCCGAGGAACAGGCATATCATTCCTAAACGCCTCATCATCTCAATCCGTTCATCATCGTGTTCATACCGCTGTTGAATCCTCCGCCCATGGTGCTCGTCGTGTTCGAGGTATTGCTGTTGGTGTTCCGCCTGGGATTCTTGGCCCGCTCTTCCAGCACCTTTTGCAAGCGCAGGGCTTCGCGTTTTTCGAGCAGCTCGGCGAGGGATTGCATCGTTACCGGCGCGAATACCTTGTTCATATCGATAGTAAGCTCCACTTCCCAGTTCTCCTTCGCCGCGAAGGTATCGATGTTTTTATCGTCCATATAGTATTCGGCCCGCTCGGGCTGCCGCCGTTCCACCAGATTGCCCGTGTCCCAGCGACCGTTATCGTTCATGTCCTCGATGATGCGGAACTTCACGTTGCCGGCCGGTACGTAATTGAAACGGCATACTCCGCTGTGCACGCCGGTTTTTTCCTGAAGGAGTTTTCCCGATTCGTTCAGCAACTGCACGATGTAGCTCGCCTCGTCGCTTTTACCGACCACATTGACGATGAACGTAGCGAATTTCTCGGGATCGACACCCGTGTAATTGACTGCGATCGAATCGTTTTGCTGCTCCGCCACATCTGCCAACGCTCCTTTGGGGATGGTCAGGGCATAATTGTTTTTCAATTGCCAGGGAACATCCAGCCACCAGCGCCGCATGTTGGCCGTATCCTGCTGCCATCGGATCCGGATCGGACGCGGTTCCTCCTTCTCCATCTGTTCTGTCAGCACGACGGCAGCCGAGTCGAACCGGACCAGCGGGTAGTCGAATTCGACGTACAGCTTGGTTTCGGGGGTAACGGAACCGGTCGTGGAAAACTTGTAGGTAAACGTACTCGGCTTCTCCGGTTCGACCCACTCTTCGCCGGCAGCCAGTGTCTTCTCTTTCTCCTTTTCGAGCTGCTCTCGCTCTTTGGCCTCCTCTTTCGATTCGATATACCGCCAGGCCAGTTTCAACTTCTCGGTCGAGGGAAGCAGCCGGTCGAGGGAGTCGTGCTTCATGTAGGTAATTTCTCCCCGGATGGTATCGGGCAGACTGGCCGAAGGAACGTCGAACCACAACGCGATCGTATCGCGGTTGCGTGATTGAGGCTCAATGATTACGCGGTCGGCAGGGATGCTGTCGAACACGATGCTGTCGATCCGGGGATGGCCCGCATTGAAATAGAGGAGCGCCTTGTGCTGCACCGGACGTTCCGATTCGCGCAGGTATTGCCGACCGAAAGCCTCGTCGGTAAACATTCGGAAGTAAAGCTGCGGGTCGGCCGTCACGTAGCGGCGGATCGAGTCGTACCAGATGCCGAAGTCGGGCAGCTCAGCGGGGTTGTACGTTCCCGTGAGAAAGCCTACCTGATCGACCGAAGGTTCGTAAATCTGGTTGTTGTTCTTATCTTCGAAGGCATAGACCCGGTAGGGAATCGGCTTGAGGTTCTGGGCGATGAAAATACCGTTGGTTTCCGCACGGGCGATCACCGCAGGCTGGTATTTGAACATCGTCGAGTCGTATTCGGGAACATCCTCCACCGAATCGGCCGGAAAGAAGCAAATGAAACTTTTGGCTACGCTGTCGGCCGTGTAGCTGTCGGCCGTATATCCCGAAACGACCATCGAATCCACCTCCGGGCCGGTCGAGAAGACGTAACGCATCGAGTAGAGCGGATTGCCCTCGTTGTTGTCGCGCACGGCACTGCCGAAATTCAGCGCGTAGGTCGTGTTCTCCTTGAGCGTATCCTTGATCTGGATCAGGATGCCCCGGCCCCGGATCGAAAGCTGGGGTTTCTTCTTCATCTGGGGCGACGTGAAAAACTCTTTTTGCTGGTCCTTGAGCTGCACGAATTCGTCGAAAGTGACGTAAATCTTCCTGGCGGTGAAGTTGGTCGTGAAGTTGTCCGGCAACATCGACACGATCACCGGGGGAAGGGTGTCGATCGGGCCGCCTTCGAGGTTCATGACGGTCGCACAGCGCCACAGGAACGCCGGGCAGAACATCGCAAGGACGCAGACCCGAAGCCAGACGATCGCTTTATGGTTTTGTCGTTTCATATCGTTTTTCTGTTATCGAAACAAGGACGACCGGGCGCCGGAAACCGCCGGTTCGTCGGGAGTGTCCGGATTCGGATTATCGGGCACATCCGGGTTTTCCGGGGTGTCGGGATTTTCGGGCGTATCGGGATCGTCCGGAGCCGGTGTGTCCGGGGTGTCCGGGGTATCCGGATTTTCAGGGGTATCCGGGTCGTCAGGCGTACCGGGATCGTCGGGATTCGGGTCTTCCGTTCCCGGATTGTCCGGGTTATCGGGCGTGTCGGGATTTTCAGGATCAGGATCCGGTTCCGGCTCGGGTTCCGTATAAAAGTCGTTGCACATGATCCATTTGCCCTTCAGGAAACGTTTGCCTTTTTCTTTCGGGTAAAAGGTTACGCTCACGTGCATCTGCGGAAGATTCTCCCCGATGGCCTGCTCGGTGAATCCGTAAAGCCGATTCGACTGGTCCACGGCCAGGATGAGAAACCGGGGGCCGTTGAGCTGCATCGCCAGCCAGTTTTCGTTGCCGTCGATCTCGTACGGCTCGCCCTGGGCGATCGGCTGCAGCTTCTCGCCGGTTCTCCGGGAGGTGATTATTCCGGCCACGGCGTCCTCGTAAGAGAGCACGCTCCATTCGGTTGTGTCCGCGTCGAAGGCATAGGCCAGCATATCTTCCCGGGGGATGGGGGTCTTGACGGTACCTTCCTGCGCCCAGGGCCGGAGCACGTAGAATGTTTCGTAACCGATCGACTTGAAACATCCCGTCCCCGCCAGGGCTGCGGCCACCGCGACGAAAGTCAGTATCTTGAACTTATGCTTTTTCATGGGTTTCATTCCTATTTTTCAGCTCTTCGAGCAGCTCTCCGACCGTTTTCCCCAACACCGGATGGCGGTAGTCGCGCATCCATTCGCACAGGGGGACGAGCACGAATTCGCGCTCCTGGATCAACGGATGGGGAACGGTCAGCCGCTCGGTGCGAATCACGCGGTCGTCGTAGAAGAGTATGTCGATGTCGATCGGGCGCGACGTATATCGGGCACCGGTCCTTTGCTTGAGCGACTGTTCTGCCTCGCGGTCGCGCCCCAGTTCCCGCTCGATCGCCTGTAAAGCGTCGAGCAACTGTTCGGGCGTCAGGTCGGTATCCACCTCGAGGACCTGGTTGGAAAACTCCTCTTCGGCATCGAAGCCCCATGCCCGGCTCTTGTAACGGTGCGAACAGCGCATGACGGGTCCGGCGTGCTGGTTGATCAGCCGCTGTGCGTTTTGCAGGCGGGTCTTTACGTCGCCCACGTTTCCTCCGGTCAGTATGATCGCTCTTGCCATAATTACAATTTTTTAATCATCTTACTCACGCTCAATGCGAAATAGGTGAACACGATGGTCGGGTTCCCGTTTTGCCGGATCTGGGCCATCGCCGATTCGGCCTCCGCGACCAGCGATTCGATGTTCTGGTTTCCGATGAACGGAGCGAAATTGCGGCAGAACTTCGCCTCCTCACCCCACAGGCAGGAGATTTCGCCCAGTCCCGCATGCAGCAGGTAACTCTCCCGCAAAAGACGCACCGCATCGGTCAGGAAAGCCCGCTGCTGCTCCCGCGAAAGTTGGGCCACCTCTTCGGCCCAGGCCATCAGTTCGAGGTGCTTGTCGTTGTAGCTCAACCGCATGAGCGAACAGAAAAATTCGAAATCGTCTTTGCGGAGTTCGTTCCCTTCGCCGCGCAGCAGATGCTCCAGTTCGATCAGGTCGCCCGCAGCCAGCCGGGTAAAGGTACGAATTTTCTCCGGATCGCGCTCCCCTCGGCGTTCGAGCTCCGCATGAACCTCTTCATCGGTCAGCCGGGGTACGACCACCTCCTGCGTTCGTGACAGAATCGTGGGCAGCAACAAGTCGGGACGCTCGCTCACCAGCACGAAGAGCGTCTTTTCCCACGGCTCTTCGAGAATTTTCAGAATCTTGTTGGCCGCCTCCTCGTTCATCGTTTCCGGAAGCCATACGATCACGCACTTGTACTCGGCGGCAAAGCTCTTGAACGAGAGCTTGCGGATGATACCGTCGGCTTCGCGGGCCGAAATCGCCCCTTTGAGTGTCCGGCCCAGGTCGAGGCGGTCGTACCACTCCTGCGGCGAGAAATAACCGTTTCGCTCGCTGACGACCTGCCGCCAGAGCGGCATGAAGTCGTCGCTCAAAACCGCTTCTCCCGATTTTTTACCCTGTTTATTGACCGGGAAGACGAAGTGCAGGTCGGGGTGCGCCAGACCGGCGATCTGCCGGCAGTTGGGACATTCGCCGCACGAATCACCGTCGCGGCGGTTCGTACAGTTGAGGTACTGTACATAAGCCAATGCCAGCGGAAGAGCCCCGGCTCCGGGACGTCCCGTGAAGAGCTGGGCGTGGCTCACCCGTCCGGCATCGACCCCGCGCACCAGATGACGTTTCAACTCCCGCTGACCGATGACCTCCGAAAACCGCATTTTACTCCCTGTTCCGCTGCATCCGCCGGAGCCGCTGCCGGACCGCGATGCATAGCATCGCCACCAGAACCAGTCCCAGCGTCAGCGTGCGATCGCGGCCGGGTTCCCACGAAAGGGCCATGACTCCGGTCATGAGCAGCGTGCCGCTGAGCAGCAATATAATCAATTTTTCACTCATCTTTCGTTGTTATTTATGCCCCGGTGCATTGCGGAACGGACCAGTGCCCGAAGGTCGATCTTCTCCCGCCGCACGGCATAGTAAAAGTAGAGCAGCAACAAGGCCGCGTAGCAAGCATATCTGGGTACAGCCGGAGCGACATGGTCATCCACGACGACACTCACGCCGTATAGAACCAGCGCCAACGCCACATATCCCAAAATCCGTCCGGTCTGGTAAGGCATGGGATAAAAACGGCGGTTGAGCCAAAAACTTACCGCAACCATCGCCGCTTCGCTGACTAAACGAGCCCAGGCTGCTCCGTAGTATCCCCAGCGGGGAATAAATGAGAGGCTGCATCCGATCGTAAATATCAGGCCCACAAAGGTAACCACGATAGCCAGCGAGGTTCGCTCCTCCCGTTTGTACCAGAACGACAGATTGAGCCATACGCCGTTGAGGACGTTCGCACCCAACACCACCGGTAAAATGCCGATTCCTTCGCGGAAATCCTTGCCGACGATGAGTCCGAAAAGATCCCGGAAAAAAGCGATTCCCAGGAATATGAACATCGACACCAGCACGTAGTATTTAAGTGCTGCGGCATTCATCTGCAAAAAGTCCGATTTTTTATAATCGGCCAGGAAGAAGGGTTCGGCGGCCAACCGGTACATCTGCACGAAAAGCATGAGCACCATACCGATTTTGACGATCGCTCCGTAAATACCCACTTCGCCCATCGCACCTTCCGGTACGAGGTACTTGATCATCTGGGGGTATATGAATTCGTTGGCCGTGCCTGCGATGCCGCTGACCATCAGCGGCAGTGAATAGACGAGCACCCGCCGCAGCAACTTGCCGTCGATACGGGGCAGAGTGCGGTTCGTCGTGGTGAGAATTGCCAATAGGGTGAGCAGGCTGGCGATCAGGTTGCCCACGAAGACCCAGCCTACGCCGAACGATGTTTCGTAAAAGCCGGCAAGACCGAAGGCCACTGCCAAAACTACCGTAATTACGACGCTGAAGGCCTTGAACCCGACATAGGTCAGGGCCCGTCCCTGTTCCCGCAGGCGTGCAAAGGGAATCGCCGTGCAAACGTCGAGGAAAATGATCGCCGCGACCCATACTACGAAGTCGGGGTTTGCGGCGTAATCCGCTCCCATCCACTCGGAAACCGTCGTGCGGAAGAGGGTTACCAGCCCGAAAAAAAGCAGGGCTGCCAGGGAAGTGATGCCCCATGTGGTAGCGAACAATCGCCGTTTGGCGGCCGTCACGTCGCCGCCCGCTTCGTCGGCTTTGGCTGCAAAACGGAAGTATCCCGACTCCATTCCCATCGTCAGGATCACGAGAGCGAATGGAATCAGGGCATATACGTCCACGGTGATCCCGTAAATGCCCGGGTCGAACACCCGGGTGAAATAGGGTGTCAGGAGGTAGTTCAGGAATCGTACGACGATCGTACTGATGCCGTATATGGCGGTCTGTTTTGCGAGTTTTTCGAGCATAAGTCCTTATGGAGGACAAATGTACGAAATTTATTTCGCTTTCGGTCTCCCGGTCCGGGCAAATATCCGGTCCGGGCGTGCCGCTGTCCGTCGCTGCCCGGATCGGAGAGGACGCGGAACGGGCGGAACGGAATTTCAGGCATGGCGGACCTGTCTTCCGGACTTTCCGAAAAACGGTGGTTTTACAAGATGCGGCTCGGGCTGGCTCGACCGACCGACGATCGGAGCGGATGCGGAAGGCTCTCGTGGATTTCGCCGCGCAAGGAGAAGAAATGCTAATCAAGTTTGGCTTGTCACTCACTTTTCCCCATCTTTGACATAGTCTTAGATAGGATGCGGTTCGGAAAACTGGGCCCAAGTTTCCATTTTTCTCTCGGCTTTCCCTATCTTTGCAGAAGATAGGATTCGGTTTGGCAATCTTTTGGGTGCAAGTCCGCACGATTGCCCTCACATTTCACTATCTTTATCAGGAAACATTCACTTAAAAATTTTAGGAAATGGCTACGATTCAAACTTTGTATCTGGGCGATCTGCGGACCGAAATCACGCACGTCCAGTCCGGTAACCGGGTTATCACTGACGCTCCGACCGACAACAACGGCAAAGGCGAATACATCTCTCCGACGGACATGGTTGCTGCAGCTCTGGGAAGTTGTATGCTGACCCTGATGGGGATAGCCGCTCGTCGGCTCGAAATCGACCTGAAGGGAACGCGTGTGGAGATCCAGAAAGTCATGGCCGCCGAACCGCGCCGCATCGCCGAGATCCGGCTCGATTTCTACCTGCCGGGCGATTACAGCGACAAAGACAAGAAAATCCTGCAAGGCGCGGCCGAAACCTGTCCCGTCGGCAAATCGCTCCATCCCGACATCCGGCAGGCGGTCACCTGGCATTACGGCAGTGCGAAATAACGGGGCCGGGAATATACGGCGGCGACTGTCAAGGGCATCTTTCACCGCGACGTGCGCGACGAAGCCCGAATGCGGTTTGTTTTATTTGATTGCAAATAAAATTGTATTTTATTTGGTAATCAACAAAGAAATGTTTAATTTCGGATCAGGAGGAAAACTTCTTCCGGCCCTGTTCCGGGAATTTTCAGAACTCTCGGAACAGGGTTCGACCGAAAACCCTGAAATTAATCCGTTATGAAACATTTCAGACTTTTTTCACTGTTCTTCGGTTGCTGGCTATTAGCTAGTTGTACGGCCGATCCGGGCACGGAGCCGGGGCCTTTCGGTGAAAACCCTCCGACTGCTGAAAAGCCGCATGCGGTCCCTGTCGAACAGGCTCTCGAAGAGTTGCAATCCGTCCTCGAAGAGATCGATATTCCCGCGGAAGATGGCGCTGTCACCCGCAGCGGCGGCATACGGCGTGTGAAAAACGTGACGACGGTTTCTCCCGAAGTGTTGAATCCCGACGGCACCCGCAGCGAAGCTACGGCCGACGTGGAGGATCTGCTCTACATCGTCAATTTCGAGAACGAGGCGGGCTATGCCATTCTGGGGGCCGACGACCGGTTGGAGCCGGTCTATGCGGTCGTCGATGAAGGAAGCCTCACGACCGAAGAGTTCCGGTATGCCGTAACGGT
>OINO01000430.1_pt1 | contig 10086 bp, 7 predicted proteins | sample 1585381 | NCBI WGS metagenome assembly OINO01 (sample SAMN02674697, study PRJEB24791) | human gut metagenome, SKBSTL033 | isolation source: stool | host: Homo sapiens | place: USA
TTATACTTGGCGTTCAAAAACACTTTGATTTTAAGCAGATACTCATAGTATTTGAGCATTAACCGTTCCGATCCACCTTCATCAAAGGTATAATGAGAAACAGACTTTTGGAGAAGATTATGGAACTTGCTTAAAAAACGAAGTTCACCTTTAGTTTTGATATATTCCCAAGCCTCTTTTTTATCTTGATAGTTGTTAGGGTCTGTATCAACGCCGTTAGAATATACTTTTTGAACGATGTATTCTACAAAGTTTCTAAGCTGCGCCAAAATGTTTTGAGAGAGCAGACCTCTTTCAGAAGCATCAAAGACGGATATATTACGACATATAGCTTTATTCGTATCAAATATAGCCTCGTCAACCTTTAACATAAAGTGGCTCCTCTCTCACTTAGTCTTTTAGAATGGCAAATCGTAATGATGCAAGTCTTTAATGCTTTGCAACTGATCCGAAAAATAATCTGAATGATTAAACAATAGCTCTTTAAGTGAAGTACATAGTCTGTATTCCCGTGGATTACCATAGCTTGTCCAGTCACTTTCAAAAACAAAGTTGTTTTGAATAAAAAACGACAAGCATTTCCCGTAACTTGATGATAATGTAGAATCGAGCGAGTATTTTTCTTCCCAAATTTTAATATTTTCTGTTTGACCTTCTGCCATCCATCGATTACCAAAACGATCTATACGTTCATCAATTATGTATGCAATAAACAGTTTCGTATCGTTATCAATTCCGTTTTCTTCCCATAACTTGTTAAACCTGTCTGAACTCAAAGCAGTATGAGCACATATAACTACCTTTAGTTCGTCGATCAAATTGTTTGGTGTTGCAGTTAGTTTTCGAAAAGCTTCAATTCCAAGTTCCAATGTGTCATTTTCAAACTTACCAGTTCCTATGGTAGAAAGCAAATCAAAAGCATTATCTACGTTAACTTCGGATATTTCTTTGTCTTGAATCCACTTCAGCATTTCAGCCTTCGAAACTTTTCTTACTTGTTTTGAAATCAAATAATATAAAACAATTCTCTCGTCATCTGTTGTAACATCAAAAGTTTTGGGATTTTCTGCGATCTGCACTTGAGGACGAGTAGAGATTAATAGTTGGTATTTTTCTATCAGTTTGTGCGATTCCGCAGTTACAATACTCGCTTTTGACTGTGATGATGCGCTTTCCTCGCAAGCGGTATCATAAATATATGCCAGATCGTCCATATTGTCTAAACGTCTGATCTTATAATCGTCGTTTAAGAAACCTATCATATTTTCGTGATTAATTTCAGGCAATGCTACTGGAATAACCGGTACATTTTCATACCATAGAATCCCAGCCTCATTAAGGCAGTATGCACTTTTATAGTAGTCATCGGAAAGGATAGCTATATTTAGGCAACTGTTTTGCAATGCTTCTTTTACTTCAACGGATATTCGTTCACGCACATCATTGCCGGGAAGTGATGAACAAAAGACTTTTTCTCTTGGAATGCCTGTAGCAATAAAGAAATCCAGTAATATATCTGCTATTGCACGATCAGTTGTGCGATGACTTATAAAAATTGTTTGCATAGGTGATGTGTCCATAATGGTTCCGTCTCCAACAGTTTCATAATTTATGAGCTGTTCTTCATAAGTTCGAGCCGAATTGTTTATCACTACAACATATGGAATATTGTCAGCCCATTTTATATCTATGTAACCCGATTCTCTTAACTCCCGAAGTATGCCACGTAGTTCAGCGTCTTCTTTAGGAGAAACACCTTCAAATCGCTTTTGAAGCATAGCAGCAGGATTTTCAGATGCTAATATTTCATCGAGAATTTGTTTTGAATTTGATGGTAGTTTAATAAAATCCATAATACTCAATCACCACGGTATCACAAATAATAATTACATCTCCATATTATCCGTCCAAAGTTCGCACTGTGTCATAACAGTCTGAACTGCATCGTCCATACCCTCAGGCGGATATTTATGTTTCTTCAAAAGCTTTTTGATAAGCATACGCATTTTTGCTCTTGCGGACTCACGCTTCTGCCAGTCAATCGTCTTGTTTTTTCGGAGAGTATCTGCAAGTTCTTTTGTAATTGCAATCAATTCTTCGTTTTTATAGAAGTCCTTGATTGCTTGCGGCTTTGTCAAAGCATCGTAGAAAGCAAGTTCATCCGGGGTAAGACCGAGTTGGTCGCCTTCCTTCTGAGCTGCTGCTATCTGCTTTGCCAATTTCAGCATTTCTTCAATCACTTGCTCGTTTGTCAGCATACCGTTAAGGTAAGCGTTAATCGAACGCTGCATAATTTCGCTGAATTTCTCGGATTTAACCACATTCGTTCTGCGATAAATTGATACTTGCTCTGCTATCAGCTTTTTCAACAGTTCAACTGCGAGGTTCTTTTCTTTCATATTTGCGACTTCTTGGAGGAACTTTGGATCAAACAAGGAGAATTCCTCTTTGATGTCAGAAAACAGATTGATAACACCCTCACTCTTGATGCTCTGCTTCAAAAGCTCGTTAATTCTTGCGTTCATTTCGGGCAAGGATATTTTCTTATCAACGCCCGTGTTAGCAAGTCTGAGAACAAGAACACGCACCGATTCAAAGAATGCAGCTTCAAATCTGCTGTCCTCATCAACCAAGGACGAGCAAAGCGACAATGCTTGATGCAGCATAAGTGCTTCTTTTACGAAAGAGTCCTTATCATCGACTTTTTCTCTGCCCATAATAAAGTTGACAGCACCGCTGATTGCTTTTGCTCTTTCAAGGTCTGTACCATTTGTGAACTTGGAATAATCGTATCCGTGGAACTTATCCCGACATACCGACAATTTTTCCAAAAACTTAGGATATGCGACTTTGGCAACGTCGGTATCGCCGTAATTCTTTTTATCACGGGAAGTATAGTCGTTCATTGCCTGCTTCAAAGCGGTGGCAATTCCTACATAGTCAACAACAAGACCGCCCTCTTTATCACGGAACACACGGTTTACACGAGCGATAGCCTGCATAAGATTATGTCCTGACATAGGCTTGTAAACGTACATTGTAGCAAGAGAAGGCACATCAAAGCCGGTCAGCCACATATCAACAACAATGGCAATCTTCATCGGACTGTTGTTGTCTTTGAATTTCTTCGCAAGCTCGTCCTTATGGTGCTTGTTGCCGATAATCTGTCGCCATTCCTCCGGGTCATTATTGCCGGAAGTCATAACAACACCGACTTTTTCTGTCCAGGCAGGGCGCAGTTCTAATATCCGCTTGTAAATCTTCATCGCAATCGGACGAGAATAGGCAACAATCATTGCTTTGCCGGTGAGAAGATTTTCACGGTTGTTTTCATAGTGATCAAGGATATCGCAAACAAGAGAATTGATGGTGTTGTCATTTCCGAGAACAGCTTCCATCTGTCCCAGTTCACGCTTGCTCTTTTCGATAACTTCGTCATCTGCGTTCAGCGACATTAAATCATATTCTGCATCAATCAATTTCAATGTAGCTTCATCAAGGTTGAGTTTGATTACACGGCTCTCATAGTAAACAGGGCGTGTTGCTCCGTCCTCAACCGCTTGTGTCATATCGTAAATGTCGATATAATCACCGAATACTTCACGGGTGCTGCGATCTTTTGAGGAAATAGGAGTGCCGGTAAAACCGATATATGTAGCATTGGGCAAGGTGTTGCGGATAATGCGAGCTGTGCCGATAACACGCTTTGCGACATCTTCGCCCGCTTCGTTTTTGGTAATCTTGATTTTTTCGGCAAGTCCGTATTGACCTCTGTGTGCCTCGTCTGCCATTACGATAATATTGTGACGTTCCGAAAGAGGTTCGTGAGATTCCTCGAACTTCTGCATCGTGGTAAATATAATACCGTTGGCTTGTCTACCTGCAAGCAGTGTTTTCAAATTCTCCCGACTTTCAGCGTGCATCGGCTCTTGCCTCAAGAAATCCTTACACTTTGCAAACTGTCCGTAGAGCTGATCGTCAAGATCGTTTCTGTCGGTAAGTACAACGATAGTGGGACTGTCAAGTGCTTCCTGCAATAAATGCGCATAGAACACCATAGAAAGCGATTTGCCACTTCCTTGTGTATGCCAAAAGACACCGCCCTTACCGTCGGTAATGGTTGCTTTTTTCGTTGATTCAATAGCTTTTCTTACCGCAAAATACTGATGATATCCGGCAAGAATTTTATATGTATTGATGCCCTCGTTTGAGAAGCAGATAAAGTTTTTAATAATATCAAGAAGTCTTTCTTTTCGGAACATACCCTCAAAGAAAGTATCAAACTGTGCATATTGAGTGTTTTCATAATCGCCGTCTTTTGTTTTCCACTCCATAAAGCGATCTTCGCCGGAGGTGATCGTACCTGCTTTAGAGGTCAACTGATCGCTCATAACGCAGATAGCGTTGTAGATAAACATAGACGGGATTTCCTGCATATAATTACGGAGCTGCCGGTACGCTTCGGAAGCATCCGTTTCTTCACGGGAAGGAGATTTAAGTTCAACCAGTACAACCGGCAAGCCGTTCAAAAAGAGAATTACATCCGGGCGTTTATTACTGTTTTCAATAAAAGTCCACTGATTAGCTACAATAAAGGAGTTGTTTTCGGAATTTTTGTAGTCAACAAGATAGACGATAGAGGAACGCTCCTCACCGCCGACAAAATATCTTACGGGAATGCCGTTTTGCAGATAATCCATAAAGACAGCGTTTTTCTGCACAAGCTCACCGTTTTCAAAGTTCTTGAGCTTGAAGAACGCATCCTGAATGGCATCATCAGGCAACCCTCTGTTCAAGCGATACAGAGAGTCCAGCAAAACATCCTCATAAAGCGGACTGTAAAAGTCTCTTTCGATATCGGGACCGTATGCGTACTCGTATCCCAAATCATTTCTAAATAGCTCGATTACGGAATTTTCGTAATCAGCTTCAGTATATAATCCCGGCATTATTTAATCACCCTTTTCTTCATCAATTGGTGTATATTCTGCGGCAGTGCGTATTAAGCGTTCAGTAATTTGTGAAGCTTTTTCTTTTGCTTCTTTTTTATTTCGCAACTTAACAAAATAGTATCCCGAAATCGACATTTTCATTTTGCTTATGATTGACTCTCTTTTATACCAATCGACTGCAAAATTTGATTGTATAATACTCTTTAATTCATCAACTTCATTCGCTTTTGTGATACCTTCTAAAATATTTGATAAATTTACAATAATGTAATCATTCAAATTGGCATCATTTGGAATATGTGATATAGTTTCAACATTTGAAAGGCTTTCGTATTTTTCAAATTCAGCTACAGCTTGTACATTTCCGCTATTCACATATTTAATATAGCTAAGTTGATGTTCCAATTCGGGAAACAGAGTTGCTTCATTAATGTTATACAGATCCAACTCTTTTAGAATTGCTTCTTTGTTCTCACCACGTACATAGAAGAAGTCTTTTTCAAACTCTTTTCTCAAATCATCTTTTGACTTTGAGATCACGGATTTGGCTATATCTGTACCACTTGAGATTGTGAATAAGCTTGCAAGGAGAAAAACGCCACTTTGCTTTCTTAAACGTTCATTAGTATATGTAGGTGTAACCATATAATTTTTTTGAATAATATTTACAAATTCCGAAAAGCCTTCTTTTTGCAACCACTTGTTCTTTGTTTCATCATCAATAATGCGATCACGCTTTAACTTTGCAAGAACGTCTTCAACTGTGTTTTCTTTTGTAAGATCATATTTAGCTAATGCAGATATGATTTGGACTTCGATATCTGTTGGCAAGGATGGGTAATAGTTACGTGTAAAATAAACCACGCCGTATGGTTCGTGTTGTTCTTCGCCTTCATCGTTGATGTAGACTTCATTTCCGTGCTGCTTACAGGCAAAGTAAAGCGCAACCAAAGGATTGGTTGTTAAGTCTAAAAGCCTTGTACACATACCATAGTGCTGATACTTTGTCATAATATCAAAGACTGTATGGAATTCTTTAAATTCTATTGGAATCTTTTGGAGTGGAATTTGCATAAGTTTATGTTCGATACTGAGCATACCGTTTCTAAATACGCTTGGCTCTATATCCCAAAATTCAGCATCTTGTCCACGAAAATATATCTCTGTGGAGGTACCATCAGCAGACTCTTTCAAATTTTTAACAGCACTGATAAAAGAACTAACAGAATCGATTTCAATTAGTTCATCAGTTTCTAATTCTTTATATGCCATAACGCACCTCCTAAAAAGCAACTATTATGTTAATCTAAAGTTTGTAAAAGGCTTGTTTTCTTTCCGATAAACAATAATTTAGCGGCTTAAATGTCGATGTTGGAAACGTCAAGTTCACCGGACATTAGTTTTGGTAAAAGGGTGTCTCTTAGTTGAGATAGACTGAGGCTTTCTTCATTGTTTGCACCGATCATTTGGAATAATGGAGTAACCTGTTCAGTAAAATGCTTGATGCTATTTTCTTCAAGATTTTTAACTGGCATAACTGCAATATGTTGAGGATAAATGTGTGGCTGAGCTGAGCCAGTTTGAGAGTCATATACTTCCTTCTGCCGTTTTTTGAGCATGACATACCAAAAATACACATCGTCTGTCATAGTCGAATCAATGAAAGATGAATCTGATGACCAAACCGGCATATTCCAAAGTCGAACGAATCCTGAATTGGCTCCCGATGCTGAAATAGTTAATACTGGCGATGTGGTATTTGAAGCGTTATGATAAGTGGCAGGTTCTAATCCTCCTGCGACAACAGGCACATTACCATATATGGCATCTTTAGAGAGTAGATTTTTCCCACGCTTTGGAATGATATAATCACCAATCGTCATTGGACCATCATTGACTGATGGAAAATATGAATCAAACAATGCAAAAGCTTGCTGCTCTAAATTATTGTTTATCCTTTCATTTTCCTCAATTTTATCATCGATCGACCCGATGATAGAGGCAATTCGGGATTGTACTTCTTTATCTTTTGGCACACGCACTTCAATATTTTTCATTGTGTTGCCGGAGACTTCCTTGAAAGTGGTTCCGCTACCCAAGCTTTCAATTCTATCTTTGTTATACTTGAGCAAATAGTATAGGAAAAGAGGATCGGTGTTTTCATTTGGAATGACGCTCTTAAAACCCTGATTGGTACATACTTCATTTGCAGCAATAGCCACATACCCGATCGGCGCTCTTGAAGAAAACAAAACAGTATCTTTCGGCAAAAGCTGCGTAGAGCAGCTCTTTAATCCCAATTCCGTGATATTTCTTTCGCCTTTTTTGATATATCGACCGCTGAATGTGGACAAATCTTTCGGGGTGATCCAAGCAATAGCCCCGCCTTCATAGTTTTCGGCTTTCTTTGTTGACGGTGTGGCACCACTAACGACGGTTCCTATATCCGATATTTTGCAATCAATCCATTCAGCCATAATCTTTTCCTCTCTATCCGATATATTTTCGGTGAGCAATTTTTACATTGCTTTGTTTTACCATTGCGTACTGCAAGGTCGTGTCTATCTTTCTATGCCCCAAGAGCTGCTGCAACTGCTCAATGGGCATTCCTTTATCTATTGCTATCGTTGCAAGGGTACGCCTGAACTTGTGCGGGTGTACCTTTTGCAAGCCTAATTGTTTTCCGAATTCACGCAGACGAACCTCAACACCGCCTATTTTCAGTCTTTCGTGCGGCGATTTCAGCGATACAAACAACGCCGGGTTGTCGTCCGCTCTGCTTTCCAAATAGTTTTGTAAATGTATCTTTGTGCGAGCATCAAAATAGACCACTCGTTCCTTGCTGCCTTTGCCGAAAACGACACATTCTCGCTCGTTGAAGTCAATATCACTTCGGTTGAGCAGTACCATTTCTCCGACACGCATCCCGGTTGAAGCAAGCATATCAATCATCGCCAAATCCCGCAGCTCCGTGCAGTTATCACGCATCAGCTCCAGTGCTTCATCAGAATAGGTTTCTTTGATGTTCGTGCCGGTTTTTACTCTGTGTATGCGTCTTACGGGGCTTTTCAGTATGTAATCCTCATCTTCAAGCCAAGAGAAAAAGCTTTTTGTGGAAATCCTCGAACCATAAATCTTTTATATTCATCTTCAGATATATAATAGCATTGTGAATAGTCAATATGATTATTTTTTACCGATTTAGCGCTTAATGTCATTATCCCGGTTTCGGATTTCTTCGGTGTTTTGCCTCTATAATCTATCAAAGCATCGAGCGCATCTTCCATTTTTATTGTATCAAATTTCATATCCAATCGCCCCCAGCTTCTTGCGGATCTCTTCCTCCAGTTCGTGCGACTTTGCAAACATATCCGAAAGTTCAGAGGTCAGACGTGTCATTTTTTCTTCAAACGGTTCACCGTCGTCCTCGACTTCTTCAATGCCAACATATCTGCCCGGAGTTAAAACATAATCTTCTTTCTCAATCTTTTGAAGGTCAGCAACAGCGCAAAAGCCCTTAACATCTTCAAGTGTACCTTCTTGGAACGCTGTAAATGTATCTGCCAACTTCTGAATATCCTCATCCGTAAAATCTCTGTGTTTACGGTCAACCATATAGCCCATTTTGCGGGCATCAATAAACAGAGTTTTGCCTTTTTGCTTTTTGTTCTTTGAAATAAACCATAGCGTAACGGGGATAGTAACGCTGTAAAATAGCTGCGTGGGAAGTGCAACAATGCCTTCTACAAGGTCAGCCTGAATGATATTCTTTCTGATATCACCTTCGCCGCTGGACTGAGAGGACAACGCACCGTTTGCAAGGACAAGACCGATTTTTCCATTCGGTGCAAGATGGTGAATCATATGTTGAATCCAAGCATAGTTGGCATTGCCGGCAGGCGGCGTTCCGTATTTCCAACGAACGTCGTCTTTGAGTTTTTCCTGTCCCCAGTTAGAGAGGTTGAAAGGCGGATTTGCCATAATGAAATCTGCTTTCAAGGTCTTGTGCAGATCATTAAAGAAAGTATCTGCCTGATACGGTCCGAAATCGGCATCAATACCACGGATAGCCATATTCATCTTTGCCATTTTCCAAGTATCGGCGTTTGATTCCTGACCGTAAACGGCAATTTCGCCACGCTTTCCGCTGTGTGCCTGAATAAACTTTGCGCTCTGAACAAACATACCGCCCGAACCACAGCACGGGTCATATACACGGCAGTTCTTAAACGGCTTCAAAATAGCAACTATGGTTTTAACAATACTTGCTGGGGTGTAAAATTCGCCGCCCTTGACACCTTCGTATGCAGCAAACTGCTGAATACAATACTCGTATGTTCTGCCAAGCAGGTCTTTGCTTTCCTCGGTATCGCCCATATCCATATTTGTGAACAGGTCAACAACATCGCCCAAAACACGCTTGTCCAAATCCGGGCTTGCATAGTTTTTGGGCAAAACGTTTTTAAGGGTTGTGTTTTCCTTTTCAAGAGCTCTCATTGCATCGTCAATAACGGTGCCGATTTCGGGTGTATGAGCATTAGAAGCGATCTTGCTCCAGCGAGCATCCTCCGGCACAAAGAAGATGTTATCTTCTGCATAAGCATCCTTATCATCTTCAAAGCCATCGCCCTCGGCAACCAACTGCTGATAACGCTTTTCAAAGGCGCTTGATATGTAGCGCAGGAAAATAAGTCCTACAATAACCTTTCTGTATTCTGCTGCGGGGATATGTCCCCAAAGGACACAAGCCGCATCCCAAATTTGTTTTTCAAAGCCGATATTGGCGTTATTTCCAGTTGCCATAGTGTTCTCCTTTTGCCCTTATGGGCGGTTGATATAATATAGGTTTTCTCGCTCTCCTAAGAGTGCGCTTTTTGTTCGGTTTCATTTCGCCGTTTTTCTCCAAAGTGTCATTTTGGCACTTTAGGATTTTTGAAGTGGCACTTTGGAAGTTCTCCCCTTTTACTTCCTGCAATTTCCCAAAGTATCAATTTGATACTTTGGAATTTGTTCCAGAGAGACAGACAACCTATCGACATTCCTTATAGGCATTCCGCACCCGTCAAGGGTGCTTTTTTATTATCTCAGAATCAAGTGCGGACTCGCAAATCTGCGTTTTTCAAAAAAATCGAAA
>OINO01000469.1_pt1 | contig 9218 bp, 4 predicted proteins | sample 1585381 | NCBI WGS metagenome assembly OINO01 (sample SAMN02674697, study PRJEB24791) | human gut metagenome, SKBSTL033 | isolation source: stool | host: Homo sapiens | place: USA
GAATACAGAAATACAGCTCATTTCAAACGACTTACGTTTAATCTTTACCTATTCACTATTACTTGCTTCACCTTGTATATTCCATTGCTTTAGGCATACATTTGCGACCCGATGTATTGAAAGCCAGTGTGATTATAAAACTGTCAGTGTCATACTCGGTCACTCAAATGTGGCAACGACACTTAATCTGTACGTTCATCCTAATCTCAATCAAAAGAAACGGTGTATTGACCGTATGAGTAATTTCTTGGGAATAACATGAGTTAGTCTTGGACTCTATATATACATGGGGGACAAAAAATGTCCTCCATGTATGTGATGCGCATGATTGACTATAGCTTGAAGCCTTTATTCTTTTTCTGAATAGGCTTCAAGCCGACATTCTGTTGTAATCGTTCAAATTGTTTCTTGAACCATTCCCCGATATGCAGTCCGTCAATGGCAAGTATCAGCTTTCCATTGTTTGTACCAACTTTGGCAGTAACATCATTCGTCTTGAACTTACGCCTATGCTCATCGGAATAGAGTTCGCCGTTGTACGGCAATGGCTTGCCTGTCATTAAATGGGCGGTCTGTTCATGGGTAAAACCGACAGCAAGGCACAATTTCTCAATACGGAGCATAGCACGAAACCAAGGAAACCATTCTGTGGCTTTTATCAACAAGGCGTTAAGCCTTGATACTTCCGTTTGATGTTTTGTTACCGTCTCGTTCTTTTCCAGCAAGTGCCGTTGCTGCATTTCCAGCACTTGGCGGCTGTGGTCTGCCCGTATGGTCTGTATCTCGGCTTGCAGGGCTCCGATGGTCTCCTCGTGTGTGGCTACCTTCCTATGCAGGGCGGTGTTCTCCCTCTCCAGTGTCTTGACCTTGTTGCTCCCGAAAAGAGAACCGACACTCTCGGCGATGTTGGCGGCTGCGGTCGTGGCTGCCCCTTTCAGCCGTTCGGTCTGTATCTCTTTTTTCGCCCGTTCAAGCTCTTCCCGTGCCGTTTCTTTCCGTTCCTGCAATTCCATCACTTCCGTTTTCAGTTCCTCTGTTTGTCGCTTTATGTCACGGTAATATTGCTGCGTGGAAACGTGCCTCGCTTCCGAACCGTCCACGCCCCGTTGTAAACCGTATTTTTTCATCGCAACAGCGTAGCTGTCTTGATAGGCTTTCAGTTTCAAGCGGCTCATGATGTCATCGGCGCACAGCCTCACGGTGTCGGTCGGCTTCTTGCGGTAGCGTTTCTTCGCCTGCTCCTCCCTTTTCTTCCGCTTGCGTTCCCCCTTGATTATCGGCACAAGTGTGACGTGCATGTGCGGTGTTTTCTCGTCCAAGTGCAGGTGAGCCGCCACGATGTTCTCCTTCCCGAACGTGTCGGCAAAATATTTGAGGTTGTCGGCGCACCACTCGTCCAGCCGTCCCTCCCGTTCGATGCGTTCCATGTCTTCGGGTGTTGCCGACACGTTGATGCGGATTGCCCGCACTTGGTTACTTCCGATTTTGCGTGTCAGTCCCGCTTCTTCCAGCCTCCTTTGGATAGCCGCCGAACGGTCTTTCACTCCTTCGGGATATTCGATGAGTTTTCGGTTTAGATGCGTGCGTGTGGGGTCAGCGTTCTTGGGTATGATGAAACGCTCTATGTGGGCGGTCGTCCCGCTGTCGGAACCGTGCGCCTTTTCCATGTGTAAAACTACGAAACCCATATATTCCTTTCTTTTCTGGCTTGTGAAACAATAAATCTGACTATCTTTGAGGGCGGCGAAATGCCGTCCCCGATGGGGTGTGCAGAGGGGCTTGCCCCTTGCCTTATTGGGGAATTTTCAGCGATACGTAGTATTGCGGCTCGGAAAATTCCCTAATAAGCTACGGTATTTTCTCCGTAAATACCCTGCGGCGTGCCGTCTGCCTGCCTTTCGGCTATGGCTGTCCCTGCCGTCTGCTTACCCATATAACCCCACCTTATTTTTCCCCTTTCGGTCGGTGGGTGGCGGGGCGGTCGTTTTCGTTTTCAAAGGCTCTTTTGCATGGGGCGGTCGGATACAAGGTTTTCCCGATAAATACGCTCGCAGCGAAGCGAGAGGAAGATTTATCGGGAAACGGCGCAGCCGCCTGACCTTTTAGCCGACATAAAGCCCCGTGCTTGCTTTGCCTTTGTAAACGGAAATGATTGCTCCGCTTTCCTCTGAAAAGAGGAATAGAACCTGCAATATATATCACCATAGTGATATGTTTGCATGTTGGTATGTTGATATATCATCATGCTTTCCAACGGCTGTTGGGCTTGCCGTCCGAAACAACCGACACGAATACCTTCGTTTTCTCTTTTCGCCCGTGTATAATCCTTTCCAACAATGCCCTGAGGACTTTCGCCGCTCCGAACGATTCGATACGGAAAGCGAGGGAGGTTATCGCTTCAAGATTGTAAACCTCCGCCTTGTATCTGTCCAATACGCGGATAATGCGCTTTATTTTATAAAGAAATACCCAGCCGAGCGGAAGGTATTCTTTGGGGAGAGATGTACCTGTTGTCATTCGTAATCGATGGAAAGAGTTATACTACAATCAAATATATTCAGAAAGCTGACAATGAACGATACGTACGTTTAGTCAATCATAATCCCCAACATTCGCCGAAAGAGATCCCAGCAAATTCGATTCAAGCATTAGCATTGGTAAAAGCAAGTATCCGATTCAATACAATGGGATAGTCATAGTGTTTCGCACAGTTTTTATATCAACAAATAATAAAATATCAGATTATTGTATTGATAATCAATGTAATATATAGAATACAAAATTGATCTACGTCAAAAAATAATGTCATTAAGGGGTATTTATAACGCTATTTTATTGCATTTTGAAGGGAATTTAATGCACTAACCGTTGAATTTACCGCATTTTTCCACATCGAAATTGCCGTCTTAATTAAAAATTGGCCATATCATTACGTATGCTGATATAGTTGTTTGAAAGAATGTTTTTGGAAATTTGAACTGTATTTTGAACCTTGAATACCTTGTCCCATGCAAGCCTGCCACATATAGCAGAAACCCCGCCAGAATCGCCGTTTTATCGGATTCTGACGGGGTTTTGTCTTCTTAATGGGCTATTTTCCTCCGTATTTTAGGATATTTCTGGGACTATTCAAGGACATGTAACATTTATCGCTTGAACAGACCGTTCGAATGCCATTTAGTGTAACACAAAAGCAACAGCTTTGTTACATTTCGATCGCTTGACCGTTCGGGGTAGTTTTACACCTATCTCACTATATTACACCAACTTTGCCTACTTAATGTTGTTTTTTCTATTGATACACTTCGTTTTGATCCCCTTACTTATCGAATGCTTTGAGAAATATTTGGACGGTTCCCGTAAGTTCAGTATAAAACCTTTCATAGCCGGGTTTGTCAGCGAAGTACGACTTCACGGACGACTTCGCCGACAAACCCAGGCAAAGCGGCTGTAGGCTCATGGCAACCAAGGTAAGGGGCGTGAAGGCAACATTGGTCTTGGCATCGTGCAGCGGAACGGCAACTCCTGTTACGCTGCATCATATCTTCGTCCAACTCCGTAAAATGTCGCCAAAAGAACGGCAGAGCATTACCCTACCACTCTTCCACTGCGTTGCGGCCGGCATCACGGATCGGCCGTGCGTCAAAAAGACGGGACGACTCCGATGGAGGCGCCCCGCAAATTTTACAGCAGTATGCTGCTACGTTCGAATACACTATCTGTACTCGAACGGTATAGTAGACGACTTAACGGGAACGTCGATAGCATTGGTTACGGCGTAACCCTTATCGACAAGCTCCGTTACGAAGAATATCACATGACAATTCTTCACGACCCAACTTTCATCCAAGGTCATCGTAAAGAGATGCTCACCGGTACCGCCGGCAGCCAACGCACCGACCTCATGGCCGGAATAATCCGAACCAGAGTAACGACTATTCACGTGGCGGATAACATTATTATGCGTGTTGAAATCGTAATCCCCCTTCATACCATTGTTCAGTTGAGTACCTGTCAGACCATCTTCCAGCACCCAAGCGCCTACGCGGAACGAACCGGAGCGAGCAGCCTTCACCGTAACACGAGCGACCAGTTTGTTTCCAGCAACTTCCATACCGACCGAAATACCGGCACCGGCATCCACAGAGAGCGATTTGTCGATATTTTTCTTGATGTTAGATACGTTGCTGTTGTAACCAAAATTACCCAACCCTGTCTGGAAATCGAAATTTACATAAGGATACGTGCTGACACCCATAGCGTAATCCAAAGGCACATCGGGCTGATAAGGATCACCCCCATAGGTGTGACAGGCTGCCAATACGGACTTGTCCGCATATTCGGCCGACTTGCGTACATCTTCCATCGCAGCGATCATAAAAGGACAGTAGCCGCAACCCAAGCCCGTGAACTGCGTGATGAGCGTCCGGCGGACGAACGAGGTGTTGTCCGGCTGGGGATCTTCCGGAGCGTCAGGCACCGAGAACTCTACAGCAGAAATGGTTGTCGGACGATCTTTGGTATTGTGGGTCTTATAAGCAACCCAGAACGAAAATTCACCCGGCTCGGTAACAGTGTACACAAGCGTGTTGTCCTCGATGGTGAATTTCGAAAGGTCGAGCACGTCGTTACTTTTGGCATCGTAGAAAGCGACTGCGTCGAGCGACAATTTCACTTTGTCATAATAGACATTAATGCGGGCGGCATCCTGCCCGTCGGCATTGATTACCGTCGTCGATGCCGTCACCTGCAGACCGTTTTCGATGTTTTCATTCGTACCCCCATTGCCGTTTTGACCGTTACCGGGGGTCACCGGATCCTGCCCCGAACATCCCGCGCTCAACATAGCCATACAAAGCGCAGGGATAATGAATTTCTTGAATTTCATAATCTGTTTTTTAATTAAAAGGATGAAGTGATCACAAGGTTCAGACCCGTGTAAGCCGGCATATAACGACACGCCCCTCCCGAACAAACATAGCCTGCACGATTGCGGCCGTAGCTGAGTTGAATACGCGTACGATTTTTCAGGTAACTGAATCCTGCACTGTAATAATTCGTTTTAGTAAAGGAGTTAGCCTCGGTCTCGTCGAGGTTATACATATCGCTCACAAAGAAACTCCAATGCGGCACCATGTTGAACTCCACCAAAGCCGCGACCCAGTCACCCTCGTAGTCGGTCGAATAAAGGTATTGCGCCTCGACGCGCAACGACTTTTTCGAGTCGAATTTGTAGGTGACATCGCCTATGAAAATGTTGGATACGTAGGTCTGACGCTGGAAACCATGACTCGGGTTGCGCTTCTGGATCGAAACAAGCAGCGAGGTTTTGAGTTTCTTGTTCCACTGGCGCTCTACATCGATGTTAATATCACGCCACATCAACTCCCGCTCGCCCGATTCGCTCTGCTCCGAACGCAGCGTATAGAAAGTGGATAAGTTGGCGTGGAAATTCCAGTAGCGATGACGGTTCGACTTGCTGCGATACGTATAGTAGAGATCCACCTGACCGCCTATTTCGCCGTCGGTATTAACGATATACGGTTCCAAATTGGCCAACAGGTAAGTGTACTGGCGCGTCAGAGAGGGCAGGTAGTTGAGTACATTGCCCGTACCAGAGCCGTAAAGCGAAAGCATCGTCCCCATACGGTCTAACCGACGGAAACTACCCGAGATGCTGAAAGGTCCGTAGTTATAACCGGCCTCGACCAAGATGGCGTTGCCGGCTGCGGCTACGTCCGCAACAGTCGAGTAGATGTCCTTCCCCTTATATACGTATTCGCCTTTGAGCGAAAGCCCCTTCCAGTCGAAATTCAGGCGGCCCGAATACATGTTCAGGTTGGGCGAGGTAAGTCCGCGAGAGGCGAAGTCGATCGTCTGATCCTTGTCGAGCGACTCGTAGCGGTTGACGTAGCTGCCCTCAGCCGAGAACTGCGCAGCGTTCCAACCGAAAATATCATTCAATGAAATGTGCAGATCGGCACCGCGCACCCACGAATCCGCATAGTCGGTGTAGAGCCGGGGACGACCGTACATACCTTTCACCTCGACGTAGTCGCCGAAGCGGTAGATACCCTGCACACCCTCGATCGAATTGTTGAATCCCAGCTGACGGTCTTCGAACGAACGAAAAATAAGTCCGCTGCCGAACTGGTCGAAAATATCACCCACCCGCACGGAATAGTTGTGATCCTGCCACTGGATATACTTCGAGGAGAGATAGAAGTGATAGGCTCCGGGCTGCTGGCCGATCTCATATCCCTGCAATGCAGGGAGATAAGCGTCAATCTGGAGTCCCGCAGAAAAACGACCGTTCATGTAGTCGAGTTTCATGTAGTTGTTCGAACCGAAACGATCGTCGGGAGCAGTGCCTGCTGCACCCAATCCCGAGTCGTCCTGGTAGTAGATCGAGTTGCTCTCGAAACTACCGGAGAGCTGGCCCTCCCCCACGCGAACCTGCGCCGAAACGGCAAGCGTCGCCAAGAGTGCAAGCGCCAAGCCAAACAGTTTTTTCAACATATCGGAATCTTTTTTCGATTTAAAGAGTAACTCTCTTCTGCTTCCATAAAATACGCCTCCGCACCTCCAGCGGATTTGCGCATCCGGTTATTTTATAAAAGCATAAAGCAGGGGGAAAATTCCCATTCCGGGTACCTCCCCCTGCCTTATTTCAAAAGAGTCTGTTAGCGACGGATATATTTACCTGCCGCCCGCTGCTTCCAACGCTCGCGGAGCGACTTCTCGGCAAGAGGAGTAACCTTAAGCGGCTCGTAGCTCTTCGCATCAGATACGCTCGTGCGGCTCAACGGGCGGACAGCACGCTCGGCACCCAGCACATCGTTCGTCGTCACGGACTTGCCGCCCTTGACAACCGACTTCACGGACTCACCATTCCAACCCTTGGTCAGCGTCAGTGCGCCGCATACCCGGGTGTCGGTCGAATACTGTCCTCCGTAGATTATCTTCGCTGCATTCGGGTAGTAAGTATCACCTTGGTACTCATATCCCCCTACAGTGATCGTAGAGTTATCGCTGCTAATCGTTACGGGGAACTCACCCTGCGTAATCGCCATTTTGCTGATACCAATGAAATAGTACTCGGCCCCCTTGTTCCATAACGTAAGCGGCGGCAGGTTGGTTACGTCGAACGGAGCGACTACGGAACCGTCGGATTTCATCTCGAGATACCACTTCGGACCGAAATCGAAGAACATAGACTCCGTATCGTAGCCGTTGTACTCTTCCGTAGTTGCGATGAAAAGGTCGTATGGCGTCTTCCAGCCGGCCAGGTAGTTGGTACTGTACTCGTACTTCGGACGGTCGATATCGAGTCCCAGGCAAAGCAGGCGGTTCTGGCCGCGCAGACGCTCATTGTAGAGCTTAAGCTGCTTCTTGAAGCCCTCGTACAACTTCTCTACCTGCTCTTTCGAGTAGTTTGTGTTATTCAGATAGTAGTCAATGACCTCCTGGGACAGACTCTCCGGACACGTCAGTCCAGAAACGATCTCCACCTTGCAGGTCATCGGCGCCTCGCCGCCCTCGTATTCAGCCGACAGCGTCCACTCACCCAGCAGACTTTCGAAATACTTCGAATCTACCGGCTCTTTATCAGGTACAGGCATAGAACGCTTCTTGCCGATGGCAGAACCATCTTCGTCGGGATCGTTGCCGGTACCCTCGTCATTGTAAGCGATTACACCCAGGTAGGTGTTGGCGTCGGGACGGGTCGAGAACATTACGTTGTAACCCTCGGCCGAGTTGATCTTCTCGATCTCATCCGGAGTAAACGCGTTACCGTTTTCGATCAGGTCGGTGTTAGTCTTGCCGGCGTTGAGTTCGACCTCCCACTCACGCTCGTAGTTGGCAGCGTACTTGGCAGTCACCGCGTCACCCGTAGTACATTTGATATTGAACCAAACTTCGTAGGGCGACTCCTCATGACCTTCCGGAGCATCGATACCGGTAACGGTTACCTCGGGAGCCGGTTTCGTAGGTTCGGGCAGCGTAAAGCCTTCGAGTTTGGCGAAAGCCTGCTTCGAACCGGTATTATCGTTGATACCCACCGCATAGACGTAATACTTCATACCCGGCGTGAACTTAGTGAAATACTCCGTCAGGTTGAAAGAGAAGTCGGTCTGCCCTTTGGCTATCTCATAAGTCTGGACATTGAGGATGTAAGGTGCGTTGTAAGAGGTCAGCGCCCACTGCATATTCGACAGGTCGCCTTTCAGCATTGACGTCTTAATCGCCTCCATATCATACTCCTCGAAAATACCAAGACACAGGTAGGATACCCCCTCGCACAACTCGAAAGTGAGCAGACCGCCGTTGGGTCTCAATTTATCGGTATTGATCTTGATCTCACCGAGTTTTTCGGGCTTCTTGTTGGTAACCTCTATCTTCTGGTAGTAGCCGGTCCAGAAATCGCCCTGCTCTACATCGTCGGCACGGGAACCGGCTTCTCCCAAGATACCACCGCCACCGCCGACAGCTTCGTAGTATGCGTCCTGATCCCAAAGGGGCAAATAGTATCCCTGACCGAAGCCCCAAGGGTGCTCGCCGGATGCGAACTCGCCGAGCAGCACATAATTGAGCTGTCCAGGCACCATCGGGTTCCAGAGCGTTATCATCGAGCCTTCCTCATCGGTCACAGGCTCGCCATTCTCGTCGCGTAAAATCGAATTCTCCTCGTTGAATACAAAAACAGTATCCTCGGTAATATAGTTGTGATATATATCGTCGAAGAGATTCATCATGTCGGCGTCGGTATAGTTCATCATACTCTGATAATTATACGTCAACATGTCTATCAGCAGATATTTGATCACATTCTCGGGATCGGTCGGCTGGAATTTCACGTTCATGCTAAAACTCATGTAGTCCACGTCAAACACGTCGTACGCGTTATCGCCGAACGAAGCGGTCTTGGCCTCAACCTCGAGAACCTTCTCAAAGAACTCTTCGTTCGCAGTGGTGGCAGCCACATAGATCACATACTCCGTATCGGGGTCCAGTTTACTTACGGTCAGCGAAGAAACGCCGTCCGCAATCGCAGATTTGACGCCGGTCGCAAAGACGATCGTTGCCGTCGGTGTTTCCTTGGCATCGGCCTTGGGCGTCGCCAGGTAAGCAATTTCTGTCAAATTAGCGGCAGTCACCTCCAATTTGACTGTCGAATACTGTGCTTCAAGGAACTTCACTTCCAATGAAGGCCAAGT
>OINO01000471.1_pt1 | contig 9203 bp, 9 predicted proteins | sample 1585381 | NCBI WGS metagenome assembly OINO01 (sample SAMN02674697, study PRJEB24791) | human gut metagenome, SKBSTL033 | isolation source: stool | host: Homo sapiens | place: USA
ATGTCGCCTTTTCCACCCAAAAGGGCGGGGTCGGCAAAACCACCTTTACCGTGCTGGCGGCGAGTTACCTCTATTACCTCAAAGGTGCGCCAGTCAAGGTAGCATAATAATCGTCCCTTTGGCAAGGATTAGGCAAGTGTTCTTTGGAAATGACCTATCATCACCGACTTATCTGAAAGGGAAACTGGACAGGGAGTGTAGCATGTCGGTACAACCATAAGTCAGTTAATTACCAAACTGCGACTGAATGGAGATGAAATGACAGATATGAGGATAAAGTCCGAATTGATTGAACGATAACCCAAGCGGTCATTGTAGTAACTGTGGCGTTAAGGTAATTATACTCGCCATATCGTGATACTCCTTTTACATCCTTTTAGTAGGAAGAGCAAGAACTTATCACGACGCAACTATAGTAAATAGTAAAGGGTGGAAGTCGTATCCGACAATCTGTCGTGCCAATGTTATTATGTTACAAACTGGGATTACCTAACCCGGAAAGCCAGTTGTAAGGCTATGAGGTACAGACCTCTGAATATCCGGTATGGTAACGGAGCCTTCGTAGTAGTCCGAGCAGGTTAATGACCTGTACACGTGAGTTAAGTACTAATTTAATTCACAATGGCGAAGGGGGGCAGCTAATATTTTTTAATACAATTATCGAAAAATGTGAGAGACATTATGAGAAATTCGGAAAGAGTATTAAACAGTCTGACGGAACACAACAAAGACTTGAATTACAAGTATAAACGCTTGTATCGTATTCTGTTCAATGAGGAAATGTTTTACGTTGCATATCAACGTATATATGCAAAACCGGGCAATATGACAGCAGGTTCAGATAATCGAACCATTGATAATATGAGCCTAAATCGTATTACAAAGTTGATAGATACATTGAAAAATGAATCATATCAGCCCAGCCCGTCAAGACGAACATTTATACCTAAAAAGAATGGGAAAATGCGTCCACTCGGCATACCATCTTTTAATGATAAGTTGTTGCAGGAGGTAATTCGAATGATACTTGATGCAATCTATGAAGGACAATTTGAAAATAGTTCTCACGGATTCAGACCCAAACGAAGTTGCCATACTGCTATTCAACAAATCAGCAAAAGTTTCAGCGGAATAAAATGGTATATAGAAGGTGATATTAAAGGATTCTTCGATAACATCAATCATGATGTTTTGATAAACATTCTCAAAGAACGTATCGAAGATGAACGTTTTATCCGCCTTATCAGAAAATTCCTGAATGCCGGGTATGTGGAAAAATGGACGTTTCATAAGACTTACAGCGGGACACCTCAAGGTGGAATCATAAGCCCTATACTGGCGAATATCTATCTTGACAAGCTGGATAAGTACATGAATGAGTACATGGAGAAATTCAACATGGGTGGCTCAAAGAAAATGAATGCATTGTACAAACATTATGCGAATAAGAAAAGAGGAGTTGTGGAAAAATTGAAAGTTGTAGAGACTATTACCGAAAGGGAAAAGTTGATAGAGCAAGTAAAAAGTTACGGAAAATTATTATTACAAACCCCATCTACCGATGAAATGGACGGAGATTATAGGCGACTGAAATACGTGAGATACGCAGACGATTTTTTATGTGGAGTGATAGGAAGCAAAGAAGATACGCAAATTATCAAGGAAGATATAAAAAGGTTTCTTGCAGAAAAGCTTCTTCTGGAACTATCCGATGAGAAAACTCTCATCACTCATTCATTAAACCCTGCGAAGTTTCTTGGATTTGAGATACGCAACCGTAAATCAGACCATACCAAACGAGACAGAACAGGACGTTTGTCGAGGTTTTTGAATAAGAAAGTGGAGATAATGATTCCAAAGGATGCTATAAAAAGCAAACTGATTTCTTATGATGTGTTAGAGATAAAGAAACACAATGGGAAGGAAATATGGAAACCTAAGTCAAGACGTAAACTCAAGAACAACGATGACCTTGAAATCCTCGAAAGGTACAACTCGGAAATACGAGGTTTATATAACTATTTTTCTATAGCAAAAAACTGTTCTAAGCAATTATCCAATTTTGGATATATAATGGAATACAGTATGTATAAAACGTTTGCTGCAAAATACCGAACTAAAGTGAAAAGAATATGCCGAAAATATAAGCACAATGATATTTTCACGATAAAGTACAAAGTAAAGTCCGGCAATGAAAAATCTGCATACTTCTACAGCGGTGGATTCAAAAGAAGGAGTCCATTCAAAAATATGAGTATTGATAATAAACCAAACACTCTAATTTACGCAAGTAGCACAAGCTTGATAGACAGGCTAAAAGCAGAAAAATGTGAATTATGTGGGGCTACGGAAGGACTAATAATGCACCATGTGCGGAAACTCAAAGACTTGAAAGGCAAGGAAAACTGGGAGAAACACATGATTGCAAGAAGACGAAAAACTGTAGCCATTTGTGGAAGTTGTCATCAAAAAATACATCATGGAACAATTTAGACTGAAGATATTAGTGGAGAGCCGGATACGCTGGAAGGTGTACGTCCGGTTCGGGGGCGAGTATTTGGAAACCTATCATAGTAATATGACAAGGCGCTGGGTGCTTAGCCTACGCTACGATGTGGCGGTGGTCGATTGCGACTACCCGCAACACTCCATTGCCGGGATGCGCAAGCGGGATGCCGAGCAGGTCGGGGCGGATGAAGATTACAAGCGAATGGCGTATGAGCAGTTCACCCGGCTGGGGAAGAAAGCCTACCCGGTATTGTGCAGTTCACCTGAAAAGGCGATTGCAACGGCTGACGAACATATAGCCGCCGGACACGTGCCGGATATTGTGTTTTTCGACCTGCCCGGCACGGTGAACAGCGAGGGCGTGATAAACTCCCTTGCGGGCATGGACTACATTTTCACACCCATTTCCGCCGACAAGGTGGTGCTGGAAAGCAGCCTGTCGTTCGCAATGGCTATCCAAAAGCTATTGGTGAGGAATGAAGCCTGCCGACTTGCAGGGCTGTACCTCTTTTGGAATATGGTGGACGGTAGGGAGAAAACAGACCTTTACACCGCCTACGACAAGACCATTAAGGAACTGGAACTGCCGCTGATGAAAACCTTTATCCCCGATACCAAACGCTACAAAAAGGAACTGGTAGCGGATAAAAAGGCGGTGTTCCGCTCCACGCTCTTTCCCGCCAGCCGCCCGCTGGTAAGGGGAAGTAACTTGGAAGAACTGATAACCGAAATAGTGTACTACATCAAATTACAATGATATGGCAAAGCAAAGCGGCGGGATGCCGAAGATAGACGAGGATTTTATGCGGGAACTTATTTCGCAAGGTGTACCGAGTAAAGAAGATAATAAACCGAATGATGCACCACATACCAATCTTGCATCACAAGTTACCCAAGAGGAACAGCAGACGGAAACGGTGCGGGTGGAGAAAACGACAAACCGCAAGCGCAAGGGCGGTTCGGGCGACTACCGGGAAACCTACTTTCAGAAAGTGGAACTGGCAGACCGACAGCCCTTATACGTGAGCCGTACCACGCACGAGAAGCTGATGCGTATCGTGACGGTGATAGGCGGGCGCAAGGTGACGGTAAGCAGCTACGTGGAAAACATTCTGCTGCGCCACTTCGAGCAGTACCAAGACGAGATAAACACCCTGTACGAAAGCAACTTCCAAAAGCCTGTCTGACTATGGTAATCTATTGCATACTTACCGGGCTTTTGGTGTACTATATCGCCCTATGGCTGTGGTATCGCTACACGGACAGCCGGACATCAACGGGCAGAACGGATGATGCGCCACTCCCACGAAACGAGGTTTCAGGCTACACGCTGATAGGTGAAAGCCGATACAAGGGCGGACTAATCGGGACAGCGCAGGACAAATCGGGACACCTCCCGCAAGCGGCTGAAAATGATACTATTTTTGCGCCGCAGGCTGACGGACAGCCGGAAGAAAACATTCCGGAAGCAGCAGCCGAAGCGGAAGAAACGCCCGGTTACGAGAATGACGAACCCGACTACGAGGACGAGGAAATAGCCGGGTACATGGACGGTGACGATGATACCGGGCGGGCTACGGGCGTGAGCTTCGATGAACTGGGAGAAGCGGTACGCACGGCGAACGCCGACAACCCCACCGAAGCGGAGAAACGGCAAGCCGCCGGGACACTGGCAAGCATTGAGGGAACGAACCTCTACGATGCGGTGGTGGAGAACATCAACGGCGGGCTGGCAAAGGTGGCGGAACTGCTGGGACGCAACGAAGCGGAACTGGCTACGGCTGCTGTCCCTGCCGGAACTGGCGATACAAGCGAGGAACACGAAGCGTTCGACATGAACGATTTCCTATAATATAATAATGTATAAGCCTGACAGCATGAAACAACGGGATTACGGTTGATTGGCAACCTGAAAACCAAACAGACAAACGGGACTATCCCCGACCACTAAAATTTCAAATTATTCACCAGCCGGGAAAGGCGGACTATCCACCCGCCGCCCGGCATTAAAAACAAATCACAATGAGAAAGAAAATCTTCTTGTCGGCGGCTATACTTGCCGCCGTGGTAAGTGCCTACGCACAAGGAAACGGGCAGGCGGGCATCACCGAAGCCACGAACCTAATCACCGGGTATTTTGACCCCGGAACAAAACTGGTGTACGCAATCGGGGCGGTCTGCGGCTTGATTGGCGGGGTAAAAGTATATAACAAGTTTTCAAGCGGCGACCCCGACACCTCAAAGACCGCCGCCAGTTGGTTCGGGGCGTGCATCTTCCTGATTGTCGCCGCCACTATCCTGCGTTCGTTCTTCCTCTAAAAAGGCGGCAATGTCTGAATATCCGGTAAACAGGGGTATCGGGAAGCCAGTGGAGTTCAAGGGGCTGAAAAGCCAGTACCTCTTTATCTTTTGCGGCGGCTTGCTCGCCGTCTTCGTGGTGTTCATCGTCCTGTTCATGGCAGGCGTGAACCAGTGGCTATGTATCGGTTTCATCGTGTCGGCTTCGCTGCTGCTCGTGTGGCAGACGTTCCGGCTCAACGCCAAGTACGGCACGCACGGGCTGATGAAAGCCGCCGCACGCAAAAGACACCCACGCTTCATTATCAGCCGAAAGGCGATACCCCGGCTGTTCAACTACAAAAGAAGAAAGGAAGAAAGAACATGAGGAATATGTTAAAGGCTACCACGCTGGAAAGGAAATTTCCACTTTTGGCGGTGGAGAACGGCTGCATCATATCAAAGGATGCAGACCTGACGGTGGCTTTCAGGGTGGAACTGCCCGAACTGTTCACCGTCACCAGTGCCGAGTACGAAGCCATACATTCGGCGTGGTACAAGGCGGTCAAGGTGCTGCCCGACTACTCCATAGTACACAAGCAGGACTTCTTCATCAAGGAGAACTACCAGCCCGACACCGAAAGGGACGAGCTTAGTTTTTTAAGCCGCTCCTTTGAACGGCACTTCAATGAACGCCCGTTCCTGAACCATTACTGCTACCTGTTCCTGACGAAAACGACAAGGGAGAGAAGCCGCCGACAGAGCGACTTCTCCACCCTCTGCCGGGGCAGGATTGTACCGCAGGAGATAGCCGACAAGGAAGCGGCGGCAAAGTTCATCGAAGCGGTCGGGCAGTTTGAAAGGATTATGAACGACAGCGGTTTTGTCACCCTTACCCGGCTGGCGGCATCGGAAATCACCGGGCAAGACGGAAAGGCGGGCATCATCGAGAAATACTTCTCGCTCTCGCAGACAGATACCACCTGCCTGAAAGACATCGGGCTGTACCCGGAAGAAATGCGTGTCGGGGACGACATACTGTGCCTGCACACGCTCTCTGACGTGGAAGATTTGCCCGGAAAGGTCGGGACGGACTGTCGATTTGAGAAGCTGTCCACTGACCGGAGCGACTGCCGACTGTCATTCGCCGCCCCGGTGGGCGTACTGTTGTCGTGTAACCACGTCTATAACCAGTTCATCTTCATAGACGACCACGCCGAAAACCTGAAGAACTTCGAGCAGACCGCCCGGAACATGCAATCGCTCTCCCGTTACTCCCGTGCCAACCAAGTGAACAAGGAGTGGATAGACGAGTACCTGAACGAAGCGCACAGCAAGGGGCTTATTTCGGTGCGCTGCCACTGCAACGTCATGGCATGGAGTGACGATAGGGACGAACTCAAACGCATACGCAACGATGTGGGAAGCCAGCTTGCGCTAATGGAGTGCAAGCCACGCCACAACACCACCGACACGCCCACGCTCTTTTGGGCGGGCATACCCGGCAACGAAGCCGACTTCCCCGCAGAGGAAAGTTTCTACACGTTCTTGGGGCAGGCTCTCTGCCTGTTCGTGGAAGAAACGAACTACAAGAGTTCGCTTTCGCCGTTCGGCATCAAAATGGTGGACAGGGTAAGCGGTCGCCCGCTGCACATCGACATATCGGATTTGCCCATGAAGAAAGGCATCACGACCAACAGAAACAAGTTCATACTTGGGCCGAGCGGGTCGGGTAAGTCCTTCTTTACCAACCACATGGTGCGCCAGTATTACGAGCAGGGCGCGCACGTGCTGCTGGTCGATACGGGTAACAGTTACTTGGGGCTGTCCCAGCTTATCCACAACCGCACGCACGGCGAGGACGGGATTTATTTCACCTACACCAACGAGAACCCGATAGCGTTCAACCCGTTCTATGTCGAGGACGGGGTATTTGACATCGAGAAAAAAGAGAGTATCAAAACCCTGATACTCACCCTGTGGAAGCGGGACGATGAAGCCCCCAAACGGTCGGAAGAAGTGGCGTTGTCAAACGCCGTGAGTGCCTATATCGAACTGATAGGCAAAGACCGTTCGGTAACGCCCTGCTTCAACACGTTCTATGAGTTTGTCCGGGATGATTACCGCCGACAGCTTGAACAGAAGAACGTCAGGGAAAAGGATTTTGACATTGACAATTTCCTGAACGTGCTTGAACCGTACTATCGTGGCGGTGAGTACGACTACCTGCTGAACTCCGACAAGGAACTGGATTTGCTGCATAAACGCTTCATTGTCTTTGAGTTGGATAACATCAAAGACCACAAGATTTTATTCCCGGTAACGACTATCATCATCATGGAAGCCTTTATAAACAAAATGCGCAAGTTAAAGGGGATAAGGAAGTTAATACTAATTGAAGAAGCGTGGAAAGCGATTGCATCGGCGAACATGGCGGACTATATCCGCTACCTCTACAAAACAGTCCGAAAATATTTCGGGGAAGCGATTGTAGTCACGCAAGAGATTGAGGATATTATTTCTTCCCCTATCGTGAAAGAGAGTATCATCAATAACTCGGACTGCAAAATATTGTTAGACCAGCGAAAATACCTGAACAAGTTCGACAGCATACAGAACCTCTTGGGACTGACCGACAAGGAGCGTTCGCAGATATTGTCTATCAACATGGCGAACCACCCCGGACGGAAGTACAAGGAAGTTTTCTTCTCGCTGGGCGGCACACAATCGGCGGTGTACGCCACAGAAGTTTCGTTGGAAGAATATTACACGTACACGACCGAGGAAAGCGAGAAAATGGAACTGTTCGCCCTCGCCGACAAGCTGGACGGCAACCTTGAACTGGCTATCAAGCGGCTTGCAGAAAGCAAAAGAAATCCCCAATCATCAACAACTTAAAAATTAGGAACATGAAATGGATTGACAATCTGATATACACGCTATTGTCCGCCTGCCTGCTGGCGGGCTGCGAGGACAGCGGAAACAAGGAGCTGGAAAGGATGCAGGGCTATTGGGTACACGTCAGGGGACACCCGGCTTTCACACTCTCGGAAACGGGCGGCAGATACACCGTCACCCGGAAAGCGAATGTCAGGGGCAGAATACTGGAAACGGCTTACCCGGTAACAGAACGGAACGGCTGCCTGTTCATCGAAACGGGCTTCCGCATACAGTTCACCTATGACAAAAAGACCGACCGGATAACGCTCATGCCCGGCGGCGAATACAAACGAGTTACAAACCTTGAAAACAAAAGATAATGAAAAGAACAATTCTCCTTATGGCGGTGTGCCTTTGCTTCATCGGCAAGGCATCCGCACAGTGGGTGGTGTCAGACCCCGGCAACTTGGCGCAGGGCATCATCAACACCACCAAGCAGATAGTGCAGACTTCCACCACTGCCAAGAACACGCTGGACGGCTTCATGGAAGCGCAGAAGATTTTCCAGCAGGGTAAAAAATATTACGATGCGCTCAAAGCGGTACACGATGTTGTCAAGGGCGGCATCAAGGTGAAGAAGTCCATTGAGCTGGTGGCGGAAATATCCGAAATCTACGTGCGAAACTATCAGAACATGCTGGCAGACCCGAACTACACGCCGGATGAACTCACCGCCATTTCAGCCGGGTACGCCAAGCTGCTCTCCGAAAGTGCGGACGTGTTGCAGGACTTGAAGAATGTAGTGAACGTGACGGGCATGTCGCTGACGGATGCCGAAAGGCTGGCGGTAATCAACAACGCCTATAAAAGCCTGCTCAACTACCGCAACCTCGTGAACTACTACACCCGAAAGAACATATCCGTGTCCTACCTGCGGGCGAAGAAGAAGAACGACACCGACCGGGTGCTGGCTCTCTACGGCTCGGCGGATGAACGCTACTGGTAACATATAAATCGGTATGCCTATGTTATTAGCAGCGGTGGATTTTGACAACCTGCACCAAGTGTTGCGGGTGCTGTACGATGAAATGATGCCCTTGTGCAGCAACATGACGGGGGTAGCCAAAGGGATAGCCGGGCTGGGAGCTTTGTTCTATGTAGCCGCCAAAGTGTGGCAGTCGCTCGCACGTGCCGAACCCATAGACGTGTACCCGCTCCTGCGTCCCTTTGCGCTGGGGCTGTGCATCATGTTTTTTCCAACTTTCGTGCTGGGGACTATCAACACGGTATTGTCGCCAGTGGTAAAAGGGTGCAACCAGCTTATGGAAACGCAGACTTTCGACATGAACGAGTACCGGGCACAGAAAGACCGACTGGAATATGAAGCCCTGATGCGAAGCCCCGAAACGGCTTACCTCGCATCGGACGAGGAATTTGACCGACAACTGGAAGAACTGGGCTGGTCGCCCTCCGACATGGTGACCATGACGGGCATGTACATGGACAGGACGGCTTATAATATAAAGAAGTCCGTCCGG
>OINO01000474.1_pt1 | contig 9168 bp, 8 predicted proteins | sample 1585381 | NCBI WGS metagenome assembly OINO01 (sample SAMN02674697, study PRJEB24791) | human gut metagenome, SKBSTL033 | isolation source: stool | host: Homo sapiens | place: USA
ACTTTGTCAACAAACCATTGGTTGAACCATTGATAGTAGTAATCAACTGCTTGTTTGCATCAAAGATAGCATAGTACAATAAATTTGCACTCTCACCATCACTGATAGCACGGGTAGCGATACCCCCTTCGGCTGCAAGTGAGAACGTCACCTGAGCCTCATTTCCTGACTGAACTACATCCAGTTCGTCATTCGAACACGATGTTGCGAGCAACATACCAGCTGCTGCGAACATACCTAAGAATAATTTCTTGTTCATCTTTGGAAAATTTAATTGTTATACAAATAGTTATCTTGATTTTCTTGTTTCTTAATGTTTGCCACATCCCTTGTGAATGTCGCACCCATTGTCGAGGGCGGTTCTGCATAGGCAGAACCGAGTATTATCATCAATCTGTCGTTTCCTGCTGATGCAGGGTAAAGCTCTCGGAACTGTTCCTCACCTTTGCGGTGTTAGCTTGTTTGTTCTTTTCTGTTCGGCTTTTAACTCGTTATTAGGGTTATACTTATATTGAAAATCTCTTATTCTGTTGGTGTGAAATTTCCTGCGATGTTGCTTCTTTGGTTTGCCTCTATCTCCACCTGCGGAAATTCCACCGTTTTGCTGTTATTGCCATCAGTCAAAGTCAATTTGGCAGAAATGTTTGTGGCTGTGGTCGGAGCAAACACATATCCCATAGCGAGGTAGTTATATTCCGTACCATCAGCCGAGAATGTCTCAGTTGTGGTCTCGCTGAAATTCCAAGTAAATTCGGCATTTCCGCTTACTGTGTTCGTGAATGGATAGAATGTGTTTGGGACTGCCTTTGCAGTAAATGTGGATTGCATCGGTGTTCCTGTAGTACCCACATTGATTTGAGCCAATGGACGGACAAGTTCAACGGGGTAACTGCAATCTCCTGTAATGGTAATATCTTCTATTGTGGCGAAGAATGCGTCTGCAGCTTCTGCTTGGGCAAATGTTATCGGATCAGGCAGGCCATTCATTTCAATGGCGGTAAGTTTTGTTATATCGTATATGCTCTGATTGCCATCATAATAGTACGCCCAAAATACAAAACTGTATGTCTGCTCCTGAGCCAATGTAAGTTGCACATCTATCGAAGTACCGTTTATCGGGAACGATTGGCGGTCTATTTCATAATAGTTCCAACTGCCACCGCTGTTGGTATGCACATCGGCAACACCCTTTTTGAATATGCCGACCACAAGGGTATTTACTTGTTCCGCCTTGCCGAATGAACGGGTACGGGTATCCGTTGGAAGTGTGGCGGTGAAACTCACCTGAACATCGCCCACATCGTGCAATTCATCCGAACAGGATAGTATGCCTACTATAGTCAAGGCAAGCATTGCCAATATCTGTATGTTATGTAGTAGATTCTTCATTATGTCTATCTGTTATGGGAAAATAAGGTTATGGTCTCCGTCAAAGTCGGGATTGATGGTTACACCTCCCGAAGCCTCCGACATAAGGAACATACCTGTCATTATGGTATGGTGGCTACGTTTGAGCGGTACCTCTATCGGCTCGGTCAAGGAGAGTTGTGTACCCTCATTGTCATAGATACCTATCTGCACGGTTACAGCCGACTTCTTGCCGTTCACAAACACATAGTCAAATCCCATCGTTGCCTCCGATTCAGAGAGCTTTCTCAATGTGGATTCAAACATCACTCCCGTAGAGGAGTCCACAGGCTTGTCGGTATTCATACTGTAAGCATCGGGCATAAATCCCACGTAGTAGAACACTACCTTGTAGTCCTCGATGTTTACGGCTCTTGTTGGGGTATCATCTGTTGATGCAGCCTTGTTTCCGTTGGCTTTTGAAGCGACACGGACAGATTCCTTGTCTATAAACTCCACCACATCATTGGTAACAAACTCAAATTTGGCAAGAGGACGCTGCATCGCAATATCCAATGTATCGGGCAAATGCTCCATAATATCCGCTACAAGGGAAATGTTGTTTGAGCCTCGGAAGGCATCCCGATAGTCATTGTTGCCCTTATGGTCGCCTTGCAATCTGATTTCCGCAAAATTGTCGGCATTGTGGAAATGGCTGTCACCGCTTGTCTGCACCAAGTCTGACCATACCATCACATTGTAGTTGCCAGGCAAGAGGTCGAGCGTGACTTCGTGGTCATAGCCCTCTGATATATCTTTCGTGAATACGAACTCCTGTGTATAATCTGATGTGGTACGCATTTTCTCTGACACGGGATAGGTGCGGACAATGTATCGTATCTTGCCATAATCACGATGATTGTCGTATGTCTCTCCATATCCCTGCTCAATGACCTCTGCACCATCGTACAGGTGTTCCCATTCGGTCATATCCGTTTCATAATTGAGGCGAAGATGCATTTTTACAAACTCCGGCGTTTCAGGCCATTCGTGAACATCACAAGCCGAAAGAAGCAATATCGGCAGGCACATAATAAAGTATAGAATCTTTCTCATCGCTTGCCTCCTTTCTTCTTTAAGTCAAACGAATAGGAGAACGATACCGCTGCTTGGTCGATACCCCAGTAGGTCTTCTTGATGCTCTCTATCATCAGACCGTCTTTTGTGCGTGGGGTATTGTGAAACTTGTCGTAGTGATTTGAATATACTCCTGCTCCGAGAGAGAACTCCACCCTCCAACGGCTGTTTTTGCTGATGGGCAGACGATAACCGATGCTCACACCGCCACCGATGGCAGGTGTCTCACGGTTATGGTCTTGGTAACGGTAATCGCCATCAAAAGCAAAATTGTAGTATGCCAGTCCGAAGTGTACTCCTGCGAAGAATCCGTCATTCTCTTCCGACAGCCAATAGCGGAACTCAGGCTGCACGGCGAAAGTGCGGAACTTGATGGTTGATTTGAAATAGTCCCAAGCCGAGTAATAGACAGGAAGCGTAAACGACCAATGCTTTGCCAAATCTACTTCTGCGGCAACATTGGCGATAGCCATCCCCAAGCCTATGGCATTGGTTTTCAAATGGAGTTTGCGGCTCCATTCCTCCACTTCGGGAATAACCGTTTCTATAATAGCCGTTGTGTCGGGCACAATTTCAACGGCTTCAATTATAGGCTCTACCTTAATGGTATCAGGCACGATTACAGGCACTTGTATGGGTGGCAACTCTTTCTTGTAGGTTACGAATACCGCACACGCATTTCTCATCTGCTCGAAGAAGAGATTGTTCATCTGCTGCCATACCTTACCACCGTCCAATGCTCTCAATTTCACGATACGGTTGTCGATATGCGTATTCGGGTGATGATAATCCACCAATCGGGCTTCTTCCTCCAAGATGGCAATTACTTCATCCTTACGGATAAGTCCCGAATCCTCAATCTGCGATTTGAGATAATCCCACGGGATATAGCTGTCATTATAGGTAATAAGGCTGTCGGGAATGTCCACCTCACTGCGAATGAACTTTTCAAGTGCCGATAGACGGCCTTGTGCCAACTTACGGTTGAGTTGATAACTGCCTTCGGGAGAAGCTGCTCCGCAGAAGGATACTTCAATGATATTGATTGTACTGTCTTGGCGTATAGTTCGTAGGAACTCCAACATCTCCTGCATACGGACGGCATTATCCGAATAGGCGGAGTCTATGACAGTACTGTTCACACGGAAGTCAATACAGATTTCCGTGTGTCTCTCTTGCGAATGCGCAATACCTACACCAAACAGCAAGAGAATCAGCGTTATACAATATTTCTTAATGCGCATAAATCAGAATAATAGGTCACTTCTCTTTGGAAGAGAGAACTTATCTCTTTGGAAGAGAAATGATTACCGATGCAAAATTACACATTTTTCGGCAAATAGCACCAATTTACACTAAAAAATGTTATGCTCGATTCAGATTTTGTTTAGTGGCAATGTGGATTGTTGAGCAAATTATGTCGTGACTGTTCAAATAACCTACTCGTAATCAATAGCAGTATGTCGCATAAATCACTCTTCCAAAGAGACCTTTCATTCGCTCAACAATCTATTCTGCTCTGCACCTTCAACATCAGCCCTATTCTTTTGGCTCTTACGGCTTATTGTGTCTTGACTTTATTATTTCAGGAGTATATTTATAGAGATATTTACGGAAAGAATGGATGTTAAGTCCAAATCGTTCAGCAATATCCTTCATCGTATCTGTGCCGTTTTTCAGACATTCGATAGCAGCCGCATATTTATCTGCCGTCTTTTGTTTCCTAAGTATCTGCTTGCGTTCCGTCTTACGATGAAGCAGTTCGGGATACTTGCTCTTTATGTAAGTTCTGAAATATTCATTGTAGCCACACTCGTCCATCACGGCATGGATAGTGGCGTTCCCTGATTTCAACATTTCTACCCCTTCAGCAAACATCTGTTCACTGGATACAAGCAACGAATTATGCTTTTCGATGGCTTCGGGATAGTTACGGCGTATAAAACCGCCTACACTATTATAGGTAAGTCCCAACCGTTTGGCAATGGATTTCAAGGACTCGGAAGTGGTTGCATAGATGCGTAGCGCCTCCGCATACTTTTCTGCACTACGATTGGAAACGACCTTACCGTCAGATGTCCTTATCATTCCACGGGCTGTAACCAATTCGGGATGATGCTCCCTGAGATACATCCTGAATGTTTCGGGATTCAGTCCGAATTCCGCTGCGACCTTTGCCGTTGGCAAATCGGTATTCTGTAATCTTTCGATTGCATTGGCATATTTCTCAGCAGAAGATTTCTTATAACGTTTGGTTTGCTCCAATGCCATACCTTCGTCAAAGCCACGTCTAAGAACCATCAGTTCGGGATACCAAGTTCTCAAGTGGTAGCGGAAGCCACCGAGAGTTACCCCAACAATACGTACTATATCCTTTACATCCCTCGATGTTGTACGATACAGGTCTATAGCCTTCTCATATTTTTCAAGAGTTTCACGGTCTGGCTCACATACAGTCCAATTTCCGTTACGCATACCTCTGACCTTTTGACCTGTTGCACGGATACGTTTCTCCTCCCTATTACGGGTAATTTGTGGGTAATAGGCTAAGATGTGTTCTCGCAAACCCGTGTAGGATACATTACAAGCCTCTGCAACCTCTTCAATGGTTTTATCGGATGATTGCAACATCTCAATGGCAGTAGCATACTCTTCCTTGCTCCACTTGCGTGCTCCATATTGCAGATTGACGGTTATTCCTATCCGTCTGCGTTCCTGTTCTCTGCGTGGTACGATATCGGGGTAATGTCTGCGAAGTTGGCTTGCCAAAGAGGAACAATCTACGTTGAAGATACGTGCTATCTGGGATATATTGTATTCAATATACTCCATACTGTCGCAAGCGTCAATGGCATCCTTGTATTTGTAATGGGCGGCAGTAGTTTGACCTTTCTTTCCTCTAAGTTTGACATTCTTAAATTCTGTAAGATTATGTCGTTTGAGGATTAGGTCACGGTGATGAGTGGAGAGGTAAGAACTGAACGCGGAAAAGCCGACCCCAGTCTGCTCACATATTTGTTTTATGGAAAGACCGGTCTCTACATAGAGGGTAATTGCATCGCTATACTTTTCTCTGGTTTCGTTTCTAATTCCTCGTTGCTCTTTCAACTGTTGGTTGCCATTTTTATGGGTTACTTAATTGGGGTAGGCAATCGTCAGGTTTGCAAGTTCTTAATTCTATATAAAGAAGCTAAAGAGTAAACCTCTCTTGATAAGAGCAATTCATATTGTAGGTCTATTCTATGAATGAGTCTATTAGCAGGTTGATACATTGGAATTTGCTCAACAATAGACCTGTGGAGCAAAACAAAATGAAAATCAACCTGCTTTTTTAATTCCTTTTTTGGTTCCGATTATATTATTCTTCGTAAATTTGCAACGGTAATCATTTCTCTTATCAAGAGATTTTCTCGTTCGCTCAACACTCCTTCACTCATAGAGATTTCAATATCATACTGTTCGCCTTGTCGATGGCTACGGTATCCAATGATGCAAGGTAGATGCGTGTGGTGGCTTCCGAGTCGTGTCCCATACCCTCACTGATAACCGAGAGCGGAACATTCTTGCTCTTGGCAATACTCGCCCAAGCGTGACGGGCAACATACAGAGTGAGCGAAACGGATAATCCCAACTCTTTACCGATGATTTTCAGGCAACGGTTGATATTGTGCGCTGCATAGATATATTGTTTGCGTTCGTCAATATCGTTGAAAGGCTTGATGATGGGCAACAGGTAATTGGATTGCGAAGTATCGTACTTATCCACAATCTCCTGCATACATTTCTCCCATTTGATGAAGAGTAGCTGCCCCGTCTTGCGTCTGCGATAGGATAGTACCCCATTCTGCAAATCCTTTTTTCGCAGGTATGCCATATCCACGAATGACATACCTCGGGTATAGAAGCTCATAAGGAACATATCTCTGGCGAAGTCAAAGGACGGATTCATAGAGAAGTCCATCTCTTTGATTCGCTTGATAACTTTCAGGGGTACGGCTCGCTTGACGGTCTTATCCACTCCCGTATAGACGTGCTTGAATGGAAAGCGTTGTGAGGTAAGTCCCTTTTCTACGGCACGATTATATACTGCTCTGAGATTACGCATATAGAATGATGAAGAGTTTGGACTCACTCCGTTATTCTTCAAATATGCCTCGTATGCCATCATCATATCTGAATCCATATCATCCAATGGGACATCCTTGTCCTCTCGGAAGCGTCTGAAACTGCAAAGGGTCGCAGCATATGTTTCCGATGTGCGTATCTTACCCAATGTTTTCAGATTGGCAATGACACCCTCCATAAATGGTAAGAGAAAATTTTCGGGATTATTCGATGAAAATTCTGCTATCACATCATCTGCGGTATAATCACAACCGCTATGTTCAAAATTAGCGATGACCTTCTGGAAATGCTTGACATCCATTCGGATTTTGTCACCAATCTCCGACAGATAGCGTTTTCTGCTCTCGTTGAACTTGGGTAACACCACCTCCGAAGAGTGGTTGTTCCACTCATAGCCGTAGAGACGGTAGCCCGTCTTTTGCTGACGGGCTACACGATTATGGATTACTTGATAGAAAATTGAGCCTTGTCCTCCATCAACCGTTGATGGTCGGAACTTAATCTTTACTGTTGCCATATCACAATCAGGGTTTTGATTTATTTTGTTTAACCTTACTATTATCCTGCTTGTCCTTAATGGACTTGGCTTTGCTCTCTTGTTCCTTTGCAGCCTGCTCCTTGAGCCTTGCTTGTTCGGCAAGGGCGGCTTGTTTGCGGACAGCCTCTTCGTAGGTTTCTACATCCTCACGCATCTGCTCGATTGCTTTGGTATTGCGGTTGAGTTCAAAGATGTCCTCCAAAGTGGCTATCTGCTCTGCCGAGGCATCGCCTTTCATCTTGATGTAGCGGTATTTGAGAGCATCATCATCCCTTTGAACATTTGGTCTTGACAGGTGATATACTGCTGATACTCCTGCCGCCATAAGGAAGACTATTATTGATAGTAGAATCCAAGATTCCTTTGTGTAAAGAGCAAACGAGTGTCGTTTCTCGTCAATGTTGTGCTTTACCTTTATTTCATCCATCTTGTCAATAGCCTCTGCAAGCTGTTGTTTTACACCCTCAAAGTCGGGTTGCTCCTGCTCACTGATGCCATCCATTCGCTTGTTTATCTTGCTAAATTCATTGACAACAAAGCCTGCAAGCTTGTTGGTTTTAGCATCATAATACTCTTTGTTTTCCCGATTGCCATTCTCGATTAGCTCCTTAACGGGTGTCAAATCTACATTGGCATTTACTGTTTGTTCTGTTCGTTGGCTCTTGCTGATAGTCAGCAACTCTTCCAACATTGCGATGATGATTGAATTATTTTCTTGCATATTTCTTCTGTTTTTAAGTGGTTAATTGATTAGAGTTTGAATCCTCTTGTTCTCTTTTTCTTAGGCTTCTGCTGCATCAAACGGCGGAAATCTGCCTCTTCCTGGCTATCCACATCTGGCGAAGATGTGAAGTCCAACAAGCCTAATGAACCGTTGATAAGCTCCGATTCTTTGTTCTCGAAATGGCTTATCTGTATATGATGTGGTTCATATTGTCGCTGATATTCCGCTTGATTGTGACTATTCAGTGCCTTATCAATCTTTGAATAACTGAAACAGCGGTCTATCTTCGAGCCGTTGAAGTGGTAGCCATTCTTGGTAAAGATGATGCCTTGCACCTCATTGGTGTTACCCTTATACTTGAAGCGGACATCTATGCCTTCGGCTTTCAACCGCTTCAACAGTGTAGTCCAATCCGAACATCTTGCAACTTCCCGTTTGAGAACTTGGTATATCTCGTAACGGGTTTTGTCAGGCTCTTTCAGTCGGTGCGTTTTTACCTGTTCTTTGCCATTTGCGAAGTATAGCCCGTATTTGCGTGTCAGCTCTTTGCAGATGCGTTCACTGCGGTAACGGTCATTCCTGTCGCTGATTGTTCTGCCGCTATTATCCACCCGATTAAAGGCAATATGAACGTGCGGATGCTCCTTATCGTAGTGCCGTCCGATGATATATTGCGTGTCACGAATACCCATTTTCTCCATATATTCTCGGCTTATCTGTATCATAAGTTCGTCAGTTAAGCGTGGCAAATCCTGCTTTGAGAAACTGAGTGAGATATGTCCGATGAACTTATCCACTCGTGGATTAAGCCTCGATTGAGCAATAAAACTTTTGGCTATCGTGCTATTGTCATTGAACAGTACCCCTTGACAATCTATGAGCGTGGCTTGTTTCTTCTTGTCGAGGATATAATCAACAATTCCTCTGGCTCCTGAGCCTTTCACAATCTTTGCCATCATAGGCTGATATGGTCTATAATGTTTTCCAATGAAAGCAGCAGGTGTTGGCATTGCCCGTAGTGCAGCCTTACACCTTCGCGATGAACCTTGCGAGTGAGCTGATTGAGATTGTTTGCCATACCGCATAGTTTACGGATATAGTCCGCTTGTTCGGTGGTAAGTCGTGCCCTAATATGAGAATCACGGATAGCCATTCGCACAATCTCACTTGCCGATACCCCTGCGTTTTTGGCTTTCAGTTTCATTGCATAGTACTCTTCGGTTGCCATCTTTACCGTTATGCGGTACTTGCGTTTTTCGGACAACTTCTTCGTGGGTCGTCCTCCCTTGTTAGATGT
>OINO01000481.1_pt1 | contig 9001 bp, 7 predicted proteins | sample 1585381 | NCBI WGS metagenome assembly OINO01 (sample SAMN02674697, study PRJEB24791) | human gut metagenome, SKBSTL033 | isolation source: stool | host: Homo sapiens | place: USA
GAGAAGTGGGAGGAACTGCTTCAGTCGTGCACCAAAATCTGTAAAAACGACGAAGACTGGGAGTTCATCAAACGCGCTTTTTTCCTGGCGAAAGAGGCGCATGGCGGAGTGCGTCGCCGCTCGGGCGAGCCGTACCTGCTGCATCCCATCGCCGTAGCCAAGATCGTCGTGGACGAGATCGGGCTCGGCGTCAAATCGGTCGTCGCCGCCCTGCTGCACGACGTTGTGGAGGATACGGAGTACACGGTCGAAGATATGGAGCGCATCTTCGGGCCCAAGATCGCCAAGATGGTCGATGGGCTTACGAAGATGTCGGGCGTATTCAATGCCGATACTTCGGAGCAGGCGGAGTATTTCCGCAAAGTCCTGCTCACGCTTTCGGACGACGTGCGGGTGATCCTGATCAAAATCGCCGACCGCCTGCACAACATGCGTACGCTGGGGTCGATGCCTACCAACAAGCAGATCAAAATCACGGGTGAAACGCTTTACCTGTTCGCACCGCTGGCGTATCGGCTCGGCCTGTACACTATTAAGAGCGAACTCGAAGACCTCTGCATGAAATATCGCTTCCCGGTACAATATGCCGAGCTGTCGGAAAAACTCAAAGCGACCGAAGAACAGCGCGAAGCCTTCATCAGCAAATTCAACGCCCCGATCATCGAAGCGCTCAAGCGGGACCATATCAACTTCGAAATTTCGGGACGTGTCAAAAGCCTTTACTCGATCTGGAGCAAGATGCAGCGCAAACAGATTCCCTTCGAGGAGGTTTACGACCTGTTCGCCATCCGGATCGTCTTCCAGCCGCTGCCGTTCCCCTCGGAAAAGACACAGTGCTGGCAGATATTCTCGACTATCACCGACATCTATACGCCGAAACCGGATCGCCTGCGCGACTGGATTTCGATGCCCAAGGCCAACGGCTACGAAGCGTTGCACTCGACTGTTATGGGTCCCGACGGAGTATGGGTAGAGGTGCAGATCCGCACGCAACGCATGGAGGAGATCGCCGAAAGGGGATTCGCCGCTCATTGGAAATACAAAAACGCCTCGCTGTCGAACAACGAGGACGAACTCGACCGCTGGCTCAAAAAGATACGCGATGCACTGAATGGTCCGACGGAAAACGCCGTTGACTTCCTGGATAACTTCAAATTATCGCTATACACATCTGAAATAGCGGTATTTACACCCAAAGGAGAGGCTCGGAAAATGCCGTACGGAGCCACCGCACTGGACTTCGCGTACGACATACACTCGAAGATCGGAAACAGTGCCATCGGCGCCAAGATCAACCACAAGATCGAGCCGATCACCACACAGATCAACAGCGGCGACCAGATCGAAATCATCACCGCCGACAACGCACGCCCCAAAGCCGAATGGCTCGACATCGTCACCACGACCAAAGCTAAGCAGGCGATCAAGAGTTTTCTCAAACGCGAGCGGCAAAACAACATCGAACGGGGCATGAAGATGCTCGAGGAGCGAATGCAGCAACTCAATACCCCGCTCAGCGGTCGTGTGCTGCGCAAAATCGTCCCGATTTACGAATCCAACAACAAAGAGGAGCTTTACAGCAAAATCGGGGCGGGGATCGTCGATCTAAAAGACTTGGACAAGGTCCTGAAAGTCAATGCCACCAGCAAGATACTCAAGTTCTGGACGCTTTTTATCAACAAAAAGGAGGACGAGGAGGGCGACGATGCCGAAAATCCGGAACCGAACAGCGCGAAAGCCGAAGAATCGGCAACGGCAGGCGAACCGCAATTCGTCATGGCCGAATGTTGCAAACCGATTCCGGGAGACAGCGTGGTAGGGTATAAAGACCCTGCGTCGCACCGTATCATCGTGCATAAATCCAACTGCAAGGAGCTCGACCGGCTGGCCGCTCAATTCGGACGCAATATCCTCAAGGACGAAATCAAATGGTCGCAACACAAGGCCATGTCGTACCTATCGACCATCGAACTGCGCGGCATCGACCGCACCGGCATACTGCTCGACCTGGCAAAAACGGTCAGCGAGGACTTCAGCATCAATATCCGGCAGATCAATATCCAGACGCACGACAACATTTTCGAGGGCACGATCAGCCTTTATGTCAAGGATGCGGAGGGCCTGCATGCAATCATGGACAAAATCCGCAAGATAAAGGGCATAGACACCGTAAAACGTAATCAGGATTAAACCATCGGCACTATGGACAAAGATATCATCCAAATACTGTGGAGCGCACTGTTGATCGTCATAGTCACGATCGTCCCGCTGGTCAAGAAGTTCAAGGAGATGCAAAGAAAAGAGTTGCGCTCCGCATCGGCGGCACAGCCCGTCCGTCAGGCGGAGGCGGACACATCCGCCCCGGTGTCCGGATTCCGAAAAACGGCCGGCAAGTCCCCAAAAACTGAAAAAGCGGAATCTCCGTTACGCAACCAGATCGGCATATCCCGAGCGGACGCCGAACAGCAACCTCATAGCCCCGGTATCGCCGAAGAATTCGACGTGCGAAAAGCGGTCCTTTATTCGGAGATAATGGCTCCAAAATTCAAGGAGGAGTAGCCAAAGACAGGCACATACGCTCATCGGCATCGATTCCCGTATTTTTCGGAAGCCGACACGATGCAAAATAGAAGGATGAGAAGGATTCTTCTCTCCGAATTAAATTAAAACTCCCTTCGCTTATTACGGGACCTCAAAGAGGCGATAAGCCACAACAAGCAACGACGCAATCAATAAACATATTTTCATATGGCATCCATATTCACTCGCATCATCAACGGCGAAATCCCGAGCTACAAGGTGGCGGAGGATGAAAATTTTCTGGCATTCCTCGACATCAATCCCCTCGAGAAAGGTCATACGCTGGTCGTCCCCAAGAAAGAGATCGATTATATTTTCGACCTGGACGACGAAACCCTGCAAGGGATGATCGTCTTCGCCAAAAGGGTGGCGAAAAAAATCCAGGCGAAAATCGCTTGCAAAAGAGTGGCAGTAGTGGTTTTCGGCCTCGAAGTTCCCCATGCGCACATTCACCTGATCCCGATGGAAAACGAATACGACGTTGATTTCCGCAAAGTCAAGCCCAAATTCACTCCGGAAGAGTTCGAAGAAACAGCCAGAATGATTCGGGAATAGGACATACGGCAGAACATACAAACCATTAATTACCAGCCGGGTAGTGTATTGATTACACTATCCGGCCTTATTTTTTAACATAATATAATCAAAAGGAAAATAATGTTAAAAAAACGACGGAGAGCGAATTTCAATATCCCGAAATTATTGCAAAATCCAGCAAAATAGGGTAGTATGTTACAAATGTAATCACATCTTTCTTCTTAAACTTGCCTAATTTTATCCATTTGTAAATACACACTCTGTAAACATGCTGTTGATATTCAACAAATGTAAAATACTAAGCAAACCCTCGCAACAGTCAAAAATCCCCTGCATTATTAGAATCAAAATATTGAATTATCAATATAAATATACTATAAACCATATATTTATGACAACTAACTAAATAAAAACAAGAAGAATCCAACCGTATTTAGAGCCGTTTTGCAGTCCACATCGAATTTCATAAAAATATAAAAGCATTATATACTTATAATCAATAAATTACATAAAATTATATATACAAATAATTCACACACAAGATTCGAAGATATTTAACCATATTCGAATAATTACATTTGTAAACATTATCGACAACAATTAACATTTTACAATCGTACAAAATAGTTGTTTTACAAAAGAAAAATATTTATTTTTGTAAAAAATACCGGAAATGAAGGAGAAATTGCAACAATTGATGAAAAGCGAAGGTTTAACCTCCAGCCGGATGGCCGAGATCCTCGGAATCCAGCCTTCGGGAATCTCCCACATTCTCGCCGGACGGAACAAACCGGGATTCGATTTGCTGCAGAAGATTCTCCGGAGGTTTCCGCGCGTCAATCCGGACTGGTTGCTGCTCGACTCCGAACAGATGTATCGAACCGGCAATCCGAAAAGTTCCTCTTCAACGAACGGAACAGACGCTGGAAATGGTCGGACTGACACCGGACTGTTCGGGACGGAACTGGAACAGAGATCGAACACCGCCGGTTCGGTCGCTCCATCGACACAAACGGCCGAGAACGACAACGAGCTGTCGAAGCAAACCGATACGGTTCTTCAAACCCTCGCCGGCAATGACCGGAATCCCGTCGTGCGCGTTATTCTGGTCTATGCCGATCGCTCATTTGAGGCCCTGACACTACATAAGCCGTAACCCGGCAGTCTATTATATAAATCGGTCCAAAAGCGGACTTCGAAAAAATTTCCATATTTCGTTTCAAGCGAACGGCCAAGAAGGAGGATCCCATCTGCGCAATCATTGAAAGACGGCGTCGTTATTTTCCAACAAATCGGCTCTCCTCTTATCAAATTCCGTTTCAGGCCGTTCTGGAGCCTACGACGGCGTTTCTGCAACATTATACCCAGTGCAGCACACAACAGAAACTATACAAAATATATGGATATGTAATTTGCGTTTTACCGGCAACCCTTTTCATTGGGTCGCCGGTTTTTTATGTTTGTTAATTTGAAATTAACGAGAATAATATTTAATTTAGTTCTATAAAATGGGTTTAGAATAATTTATCAGCCCCGCTCAATGTGAATATACTACCGGCTTTTAATTTCTTTTTAAGCGGTACACGTCGGGATTTTCTAAAATAAAGTTTGCTCGGCACTCGACTTATTCGTATATTTGCAAAAGGCGAATTTGCGTGCGGACAGGTTACATGCCGTAAAACGATGTTTTGTTGGCGGCCGGATGTCTTTTCGCCGGATATTCGAAGCTGCCGGTATCGGCTCGAACCCGAATCGCGTTCGTTCCCGACTTTTGCCGGCAGGAAGAACAAGACCGATAATAAAACCTTATAAGAAATGTCAGAGATTACAAAATTAGAACCGAAGCTCGTCTGGGAGCTGTTCGATGCCATTACGCGGGTGCCGCGTCCCTCCAAGAAAGAGGAAAAGATCCGGGAGTTCCTCGTGGATTTCGCAAAAAAACACAACATCGACTATCAGACCGACGAAACGAGTAATGTCGTGATGCGCGTACCCGGTACGAAAGGGTATGAGAACCGTCCCTGCGTCATTCTTCAGTCCCATATGGATATGGTGTGCGAGAAAAATTCGGACACGGCGTTCGACTTCGACAAGGATCCCATCCGCACGAAGATCGTCGATGGCTGGGTGAAGGCCGAAGGTACGACGCTCGGTGCCGACGACGGTATCGGTATGGCGGCAGCCCTTGCCGCGCTGCTCGATCCTGCATTGGAACACGGTCCTCTGGAGGCGCTGTTCACGGTGGACGAAGAAACCGGTCTTACCGGTGCTTTCGGATTGGGTAAAGGAATGCTTACGGGCCGTTACCTGGTGAACCTCGATTCCGAGGACGAAGGCGAAATTTTCATCGGCTGCGCCGGCGGCGTTGATACGCTGGCTACGTTCCGTTATAAGACGGAGGCCGCACCTGAAGCCCACGCCTTTTTCCGGGTTCGGGTATCCGACCTTTCGGGCGGACACTCCGGCGACGACATCGATAAGGGTCGTATGAATTCCAACAAACTGGTCGCACGGTTGTTGTGGAACGGCGCCCAGCGTTTCGGATTGCGCCTGAGCCGTTTCGACGGCGGCAACCTGCGCAATGCCATTCCGCGCGAGGCGTATGCGGTTTTCGCCGTGCCGAGCGGTTCGAAAGCCGGCTTCGAGGCTTTCTACAAGGAGTTTGCCGGGGAACTTGCAGCCGAAGCCAAGTTCCGGGAACCGAATTTCAAGATCGGAATCGAAGAGGCGCCGGCCGCATCGGTGATCGATGCGGCGACCCAGCGCAACCTGCTTTACGCGCTCGTAGGACTCTCCAACGGAGTGATCGAGATGTCGCTGGCCATGCCGGGACTTGTCGAGACATCGACCAACCTCGCTTCGGTGAAATTCGAAGGGGACGATCGGATCGTCGTGACCACTTCGCAGCGCTCCTCGGTGGAGAGTGCCAAGGTCTATGCGTCGCAGATGATCGAATCGGTGTTCGCTTTGGCGGGTGCCGAGGTGTCGCATTCGGAGGGTTATCCCGGCTGGGCGCCCAATCCCCAGTCTAAACTGTTGGAAATCACGGTTGCCAGCTATGAGAAACTTTTCGGTGTGAAGCCCAAGGTGCGTGCGATCCATGCCGGTTTGGAGTGCGGCTTGTTCCTCGAGAAATATCCGCATCTGGAGATGGTTTCGTTCGGTCCGACGCTGCGCGGTGTCCATTCGCCCGACGAGCGGCTCGAAATCGCAACGATTCCCAAGTTCTGGGATCTGTTGGCCGATATCCTGAAAAAAGTCGAGTAAGTTTCTGCGTGGAATATTGATTCCCGAATCATATCGTCTGGTCGATCAAGTCATTCATTTGATAATGAATGACTTGATTTTTTGATTATGCGGATCGTAGGAAGATGGTTTACACGGATAATTCGGGATGATATTCCCGATCTTTTTTATTGTCGAATGGCGGATATTCTGGATTTTATGACAATGAAAACCTATTGTTCGACAGGTTTGTACGGGTATTTGTGCTGCGCCCGCCTTCCGGCGAGGTGCAACAAAGGCAGAAGCTCGGAGAACGGAGCCTTGCGGGATACGCAGGACACCGGCGATTTTTCGATTATCCGAATGGAAAGCGTATAACGTACTGAATATACACAGCGAAAACGACCGTGATGTCGTGCGATTTGAGAAAGTCCGTTCCGAGCCTTTGGATTTTCCGATCAATTGTCCGCCGCCGTCGAACGGAATAGAATGGACCGGTTGCGAAAAAAATTAGGAAAGATAATTTCGGGGGATTGGTATCCGAACCGATCCTTAATCACAAAATGAATCAATATCGGTATTATGTTAAATTTTAGAAGGGATTTTTTGCATCGGCCAATATGTCGGCATTTACGCCGGTGATTATATAATGATTTATAAAACAGGTATTACCCGTGATTTCTTTGTGTTTTGCCGGAGGCAAATATGCTTGTTGCAGGAAAGTTTTGTAATGTTGCGGACCGATCGATCTTTGATCTGGATGTGGTCAATTCGTGCGGATGTCGTTAATTTTAGTAAATTTGCAGGTAAATATATTTGTCTATGTTTCGAAAAATCGCCGTATTTTCGCTGATAATACCGTGGCTGCTTTTCAGCGGCTGTGCGTCCCGACCCGCCGACGAGCGGCCGACGATCTTCGTATCGATTCTTCCTTTGCGCGGGATCGTTTCCGAAATCGTCGGCGATGACTTTCGGGTCGAAGTGCTCGTTCCGCCCGGTATGAACCCGGAAAGTTTCGAGCCGACACCCCGGCAGATGATCGATCTGAATCGTTCGCAGTTGATATTCAATATCGGTTGGATCGATTTCGAGCAGAATATGCTGTCCAAGATCGAGGACCGTCGAAAGGTAATCGACCTGAATCGTGGTATAGAGCCGATTGCGGGCAGTTGCTCCCATGCGGACGCGGATAAAGAGCACCGGCACGGCGTCGATCCCCACATTTGGACCTCTCCGCGCGAATTGCGCACTATGGCCGATAATGCTTATCGGACGATTCACGAGCTGTATCCGGACTCTACCGGATATACGGTTAATTATCAGCGTCTTGCCGATAAATTGCAGGTGCTCGATGATTCTGTTGCCGAACGGCTGAAGCAGAGCGGAGTACCCTATTTCATGATTTACCATCCGGCCCTGACCTACTATGCCCGTGCCTATGGAATCGAGCAGGTTGCCATCGAGCAGGATGGCAAGGAGCCTTCGGCTAAACGGCTGGTCCGGCTTATCGAGCAGGCTCGCCGGGACAGTATTCGTGTCGTATTCTACCAGAGCCAGTTCCCGGCTTCCGCCGTCGAAGTGATCGCCGAAGATATCGGGGCGCAGAGCGTCCGGATCGATCCGCTGGCCGAAGATGTCGTCGGCAATATTTCCTATATTACGGATCTCATAACTGCCGAACGTCTATGAAAACTCCGCTCGTTTCGCTTCGCTGCGTCAGCGTATCGTACGATGGTCACGATGCGCTCAAAGAGGTCGATTTGGATATTTATCCCGATGATTTTCTCGGTATCATAGGTCCTAACGGCGGAGGTAAAACTACGCTTGTCAAGGCCATCGTGGGAACGATCCCCTATCGCGGTACGATCACCTATTCGCCGCAGTTGTTTCGGGGAAAGGAGCGGTTGATCGGCTATATGCCCCAGCAATCGATCTTCGACCGGAGTTTTCCGATTTCGGTGCTCGAAGTGGTGATGTCGGGGCTTCAGGGGCAAAGGGGTTTCCATGCCCGCTATGCGTCCGGGGATCGAGCGAAGGCACAGGAGCTGCTGCGGACGGCCGGTATCGACGGGGATCGCCCGCAAACCTATCGGCGAGATTTCCGGCGGTCAGATGCAGCGGGCGTTATTGTGTCGGGCGGTGATTTCGGATCCTAAATTGTTGATTCTGGACGAGCCGGCCAATTTTGTGGACAATCGTTTCGAAAACGAGCTCTATCGGATGCTCGCCGAGCTGCACGGACGAATGGCGATCGTAATGATTTCGCACGATCTGGGGACGATTACGAGTGTCGTGCGGAATATCGTTTGTGTGAATCGTTATGTTCACCGGCACGATTCGAACATCATCACCGAGGAGCAGCTTCGTAATTACGACTGCCCTATTCAGCTTATTTCCCACGGCAAGGTGCCGCATACGGTGCTTGCATCGCACCCGCACGACTGTTGTCCGCATACCCGTACGGAGGAGTAGCCCGGCTTTTCCGGCACCTTTCCTCTGACTGATAGTCCTCCCCGATTCGGAATCGCGCCGCATAAAAGCGGATTGATATTCCGAATCGGGGCTGTCGTATTTGTAAAGTTTCGGAGTTTTTTCTATCTTCGAAGAAGGAACGGCGAAGACGCACAAGCAGGAATATAAACCCCTAAATAGATCGGCT